>Ga0160423_10002686_pt1 | contig 14809 bp, 16 predicted proteins | sample CRUFie14St8metaG_FD_108191 | JGI IMG/M metagenome (GOLD analysis project Ga0160423, IMG submission 108191) | Marine microbial communities from the Costa Rica Dome - CRUD Field 142mm St8 metaG | ecosystem: Environmental > Aquatic > Marine > Oceanic > Photic zone | place: Costa Rica: the Eastern...
CCCCTCCTGGTGGTATGCCCCCTCCTGGTGGTATGCCCCCTCCTGGTGGTATGCCCCCTCCTGGTGGTATGCCCCCTCCTGGTGGTATGCCTCCAGAAACCACTCAAACCATGGAAGCTGCTATGGGAACTGGAAGCCAAGAAGCTTTTGATTCTTCTGTAGCAGGAGCTCTTTTACAAGAAGATCCATTTAATGAAGCCTTATCTAGTGAGTTGCCTAACATTGAAGGAGCTATGGACAGCATAGCTAAGATACTAGTCACTCTGCAGCTAAGATCCTCGGAGCTTAGAGAGCAAATGGGTCAGGAAGATTTCTTTGAGTTAGAATCTAATATGCGTAAGGTGCTTGGTGGGTTAGGAGATATTATACTTTCTACATATAATCAAAAAAGAATGAATTCTTTGCCAGAACTAATGTAGATACTTAAAGAAGGTGGTATATGGAAAGAAGCCTACCTAAACCTAATGTATTAAAAAGCCCTTCGTGGAGGCTAGAAGAAGCTCTAAACCCTTCTTTATCTCAAGAAGGCAGAGATGACCCTTATTTAATGGAAGCCTCTAAGTTGGTTACTGGAGCTGCTATCTCTACTAGCTTAGAGGAAGCTTATTTAATATATTATCTACCGCAGTCTAAGGCTATAATGAATAGTTTATTAATAAGTGATATATCTGCTTCTAAACTTGCTGAGTGCTTAGGTACAAACGATGAAGTAGTTATAACTTACTCTAAGATTTTTTTTGATAAGTCAGTATTTCCCAATAGACTAATATTAAAAGAATATATAGATATGTTACCTGAAGGTAACCTTAGAGATTCTAACTACAAAGCTCTAATGCGTTCTAGCTACTCCTTAGGCTATGACTACATTATTTGGAAAATGTCCCTAGAAATTGGAGAGGGCTCTGATGTAGACATACAAAACTTGGCTACAGGAATAGTTAGTGACAGCTATTGGAGAGCTAGGGAACATAAAAGCTTCTCTATAACAGACGCTAGGTGTAAAGAATCTCGAAGCTGGATACCTTCGGTAATTAAAACTATGGAAATGAGTAATAACCTATCTACTGGTGGTACTGGTGATATAGAAACATTAAGATTAAGGTTAGTTAAGTCAGATACTACAGTATCTATCGACGATTTATCAGAAGAAATAAAGGGGTAATAATGCCTTCATTCTCTAGACATGATATAGACTCGCTCGCTTTTAAAGCTGTTAAAGATTTTAATGAGGGTAAAACCTTACATAATAGCATAGTAAAGTTAGCTAAAGATAACTCTATGAACCCTGAACAGATTAAACGTTTAGTAGAATCTGCCAATACTTCAGCTTTTCTAGACCAGTTTAATTCTAAGACTGGTTCCGATAGGATGGTTGAGTTCGATGTAGCGGATCCTTCTAAAGTTATAAATGAAACTTTAGGTAGTGTGTCTAGCCCTTCTTCAAGCAATGGTGCTAGTATAACTATCACTATTACTTCAGATCAAGATGCCTCTTTAGCTTCTGATATATCTGATGAAATTAAAGCACAGCCTCAAGATAAGGTAGCTGCGTATTCTTCTGATCAAGGATTCTTTCTTCATGGAGAGAGTAAGCCTTTAAGCTACCATTCGAAACTTCAAGCAAAAGAATCTCTTCTTACAAAAATAGCTTCTTGTAATTACCAAGCTGAAGACTTAGCAGATTCTCTTTACAATACTTTTAAAGGTATTTACACAAGACAAAAATATGCTTCTTTTGAATTAGATGCTTTGAGCATGTACGGTAATCAAGCTATACCCGGACTGCAAATGGTTAGGTCTAGGCTAGGTATGGATAAGATAGCTCGTAAACTCTCAGAGCAAGAGAGCTACTATTTAGCCGATAGGCATGTAGTAGAAAGTTCTAATAAAGACGCTTTGACTAAGTTAGCACAGGTTATAGAAGTAACTGAGTCTTTAGTAGCCCTAACCAAAGGCTTAAAGTCTCTTGCTAGTAAAGGTATCTAGATGAGTAAAGCATACAGTAAAGCAGTAAGTAGTGTAGAATTAATAGAAAAAACCGCTTTTAGTGGATCAGTAGGTAGAGCGTTAGCTAAAGCCGTAGAGGAAAAACCCTTCTTAAGTCTAGCTGGTGTTGGTACTGCGGGAGGTATTATAGGAAATACTCTAAAGAGTTCTCCTGGAGGATTAACCTCAGCACCTACTGACACCTATTCTTATAAATTAGATAGATACCTAAATCCAGGGGTGTCTGGCGCCTTAAATAGGATTAAGGCCGATGAGTTAGTAGCTAGTAGTATGACTAAAAATATGGGCGAATTGGCTAATCAGTTTATCAATAGCACTGTAGACGAGTTGGGTAAAGGTTATAAGAAAATGATTAACAAACCCAAACAACAAGCCACGTTAAAAGCACTTCTTGACTCTGATGAAATGATTAGTCAAGCTGATCCAGCCCAAGTGGCTAATTTATTTAATACTATGGTAGACGTAGCTCCTAAAATGACTAAGTACAGAGAAGCTGTACGAAGCTTTTTGCGGCAAGGACTTGCTCATGAAGGTGGGTTAGACCCAGTACTTCTAGGAGAATTGGCCAAAGCTGAAGCACGACTTAAAGGTAAAGGACTTGATGCATCATGAATTACAACGAAACAATAATTAAAAATATTCCTAAAGAAGTTATTACTCTTATGGAAAGTAATCAACTTCACAAATTAGCCAGTTTACGAACCGGCGCCGAAGATTTTGGATTAGATTCTGCTGTTACTCACTTAGCTAAAAAAGCATTCTATGCTAGAAGAGTTAATAGAGCTATTGCTAACGGGATTAATTCTTTAACTCAGTATGAGAGGTAATTATGCATTCTTTAGTAAAAGCAGCTTATTCTAATATACATAAGCTAGCCTTAGATAACTATTCTTGGCAATTAGAGCAAGAAGCTGTGGATACTATGTTTAAAAAAGCCTCTATAGCTTCTGCAAAACATAGCTCAGCTACTGAGTTAGTTTACGCTGCTACTAAATTAGGCTCTATGCTTTTAGAGAGTCTTAAAAACACTAAGAGTAAAGAGGAACTTTCTAAGCAAAAAAGAGAGTCGCAAGACAAAGCTGCGGCGCTAACCCCAGGTAAAGCTCTAGGCTACGGGGCTTTAGCTTCTATACCCTTAGGCCTAACAGCTAACTACGCTATAGATAAAGCTAGTGATGAGATGGACTCTAAGATGTTTGCTATACCCGGCTTAGCTGCAGCTACTGTAGGGGCTATTCTAGCTATGCGAAATAGAGATTCTGGAGGGCCCTCCAAAGACGCTAATGAGTTGCAAGATGCTTTAGAAGCTAGGCAGATCTTAGATTCTGTAAAAACTAGTTCCTATTCTGAGTATACTAAAATGTCTTCTATTAACACAGAGCACATAGCAAATCTTATTTCTGAAATACTAGTAGAGTAGGTTATTATGAGTCTAGAAAAAATAGTAGAGTTTGACGACCATTTTAGAGGCAGTAACGGATTAGAACCTACAGTACAAGTAATTGATTTTTCTAATAAAACTGCTTCTGTTGCTTCTGATTGGGCTACCAGAATTAAACCTGTACCAGGTAAAACTTACATATTAGTTTTAGCTATGGGCGCTAGTGAGTTCTATGGTCCTAACCGTAACGGGGACGCTTTTGAAGAAAAAGAGCTTAAAGAGCATCATCATACTTTCGAAACCAACGCTCATGTATTTAAATCCCATGTAAATAAAGACCCAGCTAAAAGTTATGGTAAAGTTGTTAAAAGTTTTTATAACGATGATATGCATAGAGTAGAGTTGGTTTTAGAAATCGATAATGCCAAAGCTCCTGATATTGTAGATAAAGTTAATTCAGGTAAGAGTGTAGCTGTTTCTATGGGTTGTAAAATAAAGTATGATGTCTGCAGCATCTGTGGTAATAAGGCCCCCACCAGGGCCCAGTACTGTACTCATCTTAAGAATGAGTTAAATAAGATATACCCAGATGGCAGGATTGTAAGTGCTTATAACCCTAAGCCTAAGTTCTTTGATATTTCTATAGTATGGCGCCCTGCGGACAAGACTGGGTACATGCTCAAGAAAGTAGCTAATGCCCGGGATCTAGGCCCAAGCTCTGCTTGGTTAGCTGAAAAGCTAGCAGCTAGAGTTACTTTAGCTAGGTATCTAGACAAAGCTGCGGAGATAGAGAAAATGGTTAGCGGAGTAGGTATAGGCGTAGAAAACTCTAGTAAATCTGAGCCTACTAAAAATAACTACTTAAATAAGCAATGGTTAAAATCTGTAGTACCTAAGCTAAAACACTCTTTCATGGAGCTTAATGATGAGGACAAACAATTCTTAAGCAGTAAAAACTTGCCTAAAGTACTTTCTAGCTTAAGTGATATGGGAATATTTTTAGCTACACCTGAGTTTTTAGATTTAATCTATCTAAAAGCAGTAGGAAAGAAAGCTCCTGCAGGCCTAGCTAATAACCTTATTTCGCTACAGTCAGATATTTTTAGCATGGTTGCTAAATACCCTGACTTAGCAGAGGATCTAATTTATAACAAAGTAGCTCCTACTGGTTCAGAAGAAGTTGATACAGAGGTACAAGATAAGATCTCTAAGTATATTCCGCTACGATCCTTAGATGAAACATGGATTCTTTCTAGACCCACTGAGTTTTTAAAAAGCGCAAGTCAAGATCTTTGTGAAGGAAGCATTGCTTTACCTAGAAGTAGAGTTGCTATTCCTGAGCTAGATAAAGTAGCTAGTATTAGCTATGCAGTATATATCTCTACTTTGTTAGATACTATTGACAGTCCTGCATATACTAAGCTAGCTTCTATTAGATCTGAATTTGAAGATGGCTCTAGAGATTCTAAATCTAGGCCTTGGGCTCCTATTACAGTTCTTGCACTCAATCATCTATAACTAATTGCTTACGAGTGATCTGTTTACTACTATTTATTATGAAATCTAATTAAAACCTATTGGAGTAATGAAATGGAATTATCATCAATTTTAGATGCCCTTTCTAACGATGCTGGAGCCACAGAAAAAGTAGCTCACGTTACTGAGTCTCATTCTAATAAACTAGACAGGGCTTTAGAAGAAGCTCTTTCTATGGATAAGACCGCTAGTGTAGCTACTGAATCTGCGCCTTCTGAAGACTTGATTAAAATTGCTCAGCGTCTAGCGGATGCGGAGCAACTTGCTCTTGTCAAAGAAGCTGAGATGTATGGCGCTGCGGTATGTGATGGATTCTTAGCACGTATGAATGAGCATGAATCAAATGGTGTTAAAGTAGCTAGCTTTGGTGGAGCTGACGTAGACGAATTGCTTATTAAACAAGCAATGGAGTTGGGTTACCGAGAAACTACCAATCAACTGCAAAATTTAGCTCAACAAGCTTTCACTGAAGGATACTCTGAGCAGCAAAAAACAGCTAGCGTAAATCAAGAAGACGAAGCTGAGATGCAAAAAATTGCTTCAGAGGCTCTACAAGCAGGGTACCAAGAAGCTCAGCAAATGATCAAAGTAGCTGCAGAAAATAAAGCTGAGCAAGGTTACGCTCATGCTATGAATATCTTAGCTAACTTAGGATAAGGTGTTACCATGTCTGCAGAATCACAGTACAGTCTGTTACTAGAAAAAATTGCTAGCAAAGCTAATAGAGACGAGATCTCTGTAGCCTACACTTATGCTTCTAGTAAAGTTGCTAATATGCAAGACATGGCTTTAGCTGCTGCTTTGGGAGCTGTACCTGCTTATTTGTATGGAAAATCTTCTGGTAAGGATTTAGAAAAAAAGAAGCATATGAATTATGCCCTAGCTGGTGCGGGAGCAGGAGCTCTTGCTCCTATGCTTCTTAAAGCAATGGCTAATCCTTCAGCTATAGCAGACAGTGTTTCTGGGTTTGATGCAGATACTATTCGTTCCCTTAAACTAGAAGACATTGAATAGAGGTAGAAATGGCTACATCAAAATTTGAACAAGCTCTAGTAAATATTATTCAAGAAGCTCAAAGCGAGCCTATTGAAAAAGTTGCTAGCGTAGAGCAGCGGATCGAAGCATTAAATGGCGATGTAGCTAAGTCGCTTACTAAAATCGCTTCTGTCTTGCGAGAAGTTTCTACTGAACCTACGTATCAAGATATACTTGATTTTATAGGAGAGTAGAATGGATAATAAAAAAATTAAAACACTAGCTCAGCAGCTTCGTAAATATGCTCAAGATCTCAATGCTACTAAGCGAGAAAAGACCGCTAACTTGGTTGTTGCAGCCACAGGTCTAGAATTACTTAGACGAAAGTTAGAGGATTAATAATATGAGTAATGACTTTTTAATGAAAGTAGCTGATGTACTTGACGCTATTGCTGAAGAGAAATCTGAATTAGAGCAAGAGCTAAGTACTATTAAAGAAGCTAAGCGTAAAGAGCAACTAACTCCGGTAGTTGAAAAGCTAAGCTTTATTACTGGAGACGATCCAGAAGATCTTCAAAGCAAACTAGCTGGTGTAGATGAATCTGTCTTAACTATGCTTAGTGGCTTAGCTGGAGCTGAAGCTCCTAGCATGGGTACTTCTGGTACTGTCAAGACTGCTGGTCTAGACGGAAAGGTTAGCTCCTCTGATAGAGCTGACCGTGATTTTGCAAATTGGATTTTAAGTTAAACAAATAATTTATAGGAGAAAAAGCCATGGTTGCTTTAAACAATAAATTTGATATTCTAAGAGGCTGGCCTAACGGTTCTGCTGTACAAGAAGATTTTGTAATTCCTAGCACCCCTAATTTAGATACTCACAAGTTCATGCAAGGACAGTGGGTATCTTTAAAAGATGCTAATGATGGTTCTATGAGTTGTGTAGAGACTCTTGCTGGTACTGCTAGCTCTGCGATTCAAAGCTGCTACTTAATTATTGAAGGGCGTGATGATTACTCTTCTCAGTTCGCTAACCGAGTAACTTGCTTATTAGGTGGTGGTTACATGGTTCGTTTACCTCAAAAAGGTGTAGATTCTTCAGGTGCAGAATATAACATTCTTAGCGCAGCTGTAGCTAACAACTTTTCTGTAGGGCAACGAGTAAAAGTAGACGGAGGTATTCTACATCCTGTTGCTGACGGAGAAATCGATGATGATGCTGAACTAGATCATGTAAGTGTACGTGACGTAGTAGTAGGTCACGTAATAGCCACTAATGATGCTGATAACACTATTGACATTTTCGTAGTATAATAACTCGCACTAAGGAGTAAACACATGAATACAGAGCGTGAGCGCCTAAGTGCGCAGTTTATTAATCAAAGCTTTGTCCGTAAATTGGACGAAGGACGAGTAAAAGAAGCAGCTGACGAAGGTAGTCGGTTCATTAGATCAAAGCTACGACAAGAAAGCTTTGCACGAGAAATCTTGCAACCTATTGAGCTTAGCCCAGACGAGATCGATCGTGACGAGCATACAGATCAACCTAAGAAGATCATCGAAAAAGAGCCTGATTCAACAGCTACTTTCGTAACCTTCAAGGGATCTGGACAACGTACTTTCTTCCGTGGACCTCGTTACTCAGTATTCTTCGGAAAAGTTGAATCACAACATTTCATGAAGAGCAAGTTCGAACTTCTTACTTACCAAAACGACATCCGCAAAATCTTGACTGACAACTCAGTTAAAGATATGGCTGACGTAGAAGATCAAAAGTTTATTGAAACTATTGAAGCTGCTCTTAGTGATGCAAGCTACAAAACTGACGAGAACTCTGCTGGAGCAGGTCTTGGTACAAACGAAGTAGTTAAGTCTCTTGCTGGAGTAGAGTACTTACATTCCGGGTTGGCTTCTAATGTAGACCTATCTGCTGCGGCTAATGCAGATGCTGGCTCACGTCAATTTAGTGGTGATCAATTACTTCGTGGTAATAACTTCGATGCATCTTTCGTAGACACAGATGCTGCTGATGCTGCTTTAATTGATAATCGAGTCCGAGCACCTCTTAGCAAAGAACTTATCGCTCAACTTTTCCAAGCTATGACTGCTAAGAAACTTCCTATTGGTAAAATGCTTATGAGCAAGACTACCTTCATGGAAGCTCTTAAGTTTGATCATACTGAAGTTGGTAACGATATTGTTTCGCGTCACTATGACAATGGTCTTGAAGGCGAAGATAAGCTCTTTGGTGTACCTGTAATTACTACTATCAAGAATGACATTATTCCTGATAACGTAATCTACCTCTTTGCACCTGAGAACTACCTAGGTAACTTCTTCCTCTTGCAAGACGCTACTTTGTTCATCAAACAAGAAGCTGATATGATTGAGTTTTGGTCTTACTCTTCTCCAGGTATTGGTATTGGTAACACTAAAGGTGTTATTAAACTTTCTGGATTTAAGAGCGTAGGTGCTTAATATTAATTAGTGCTAGCCTCCTTGAACGGGACCTTGGTCTCGCCCTAAAAGCCTCGTATACTTTGTTAAGAAGTATTCGAGGTTTTTTTATAGGAGACACACTAATGCAAAAAATTAAACTGACAAACGTTAAGGCTGGCGGTAGCTTTAAATTACCCGGTGGCTTACGAGTTAAAAAAGGAAAATCTGTAACAGTACCTGCTTCTATGCTCACGCATAGAAGTATTAGGCATCAAATGAGCCGAGGTCGGTTAGCAGTTACTACTATTGGAGGCTCTATAGAGGTTATAACAGATAATCTCATAGAAGAAGGTCGTGAAAAAATTGATGATGTGGTTGATATGGCTTTAGATGTGGTAGATCCTTTCCTAGATACCAGCGCAGCTAGGGCAGTAGTGGATTCTGTACTTGATAAAGTAGAAGATACTATTGAGAATGTAGTAGACAATGCTATTGACGCTGCTGAAGATGCTGTATCTGAGGTAGTAGAAGATATCTCTGAAGCAGTTAGCGACGTAGTTGGTGACGTGGTTGAGGGTATTAGCGACATGCTTGGCTTTGGTGATAAAGAAGAGAAAAAAGAAGAAGCACCAAAACCAAAACGAAGGCGTTCTAGAAAGAAAAAATCTGACTCGTAAGGAGCTTTCTTATGGCTAATATCCGTATTATTGAGATAGAGCAGAGCGAATTAACCCCGGAACAGTTAGCCATAATTAACGCTGGCGGCGTGGTGTTCGACGAGACCTCTCAGTGGAAGTACAATAGTAGTACTTCGGACATAACCCCCGCAACGCAACTAGTTACTAGAGGAGGCATGTGGACTACGAGTATTAACACTGTAGTTAGGCCTGAAGACTCCCCCCCAATATTAAGTTGGAGGTACACTGAAGAAGCTAGTGACGCAGTTCCTAGTGTCTCTAACGATGCGAGTAGGGCACCTCTTAGGGTTAGTAACTTAGATCTTACACCCAACCCTTCACAATTTCATCCAGACTCTTTCTGGCAAAGAAATGGTCAAGACATAATACCTAGGAGTTTATAATGGCTACGCCTAATATAGTACCTCAGTCTACCAATGATGGTAATCTGGGACGACATGGTTTACGCTGGGCAAGCGTATCTACTTACGTTCTTAGTTCCCCTGTTATAAAATTAGTTAAAGATGTGGAAGCTTTGAATGAGGAGTTTGTACAGCTTAGTGTAGACGCTAATGGATCACTTGTATTAACTAATGATGGCATTCAAGTTGCTACCGCTACAGCTACTGATATTACTAATCTTACCAACCTATTAAATGTTCTGGCGGGGGTTGATGAAAATAACCCTACTGTAGCTAGCGTTGTAGCGTCTCTGGGAGATTTTAAATCTGTAGCTAGTAAAGTTGGTTCTGCAGCATTGCCCGAAGGCTATACAGATTTAGTAGATGCTGTAACTAAGTTAAAAGTTCAAGCGGGAAATGGAGGTGTAGATTTCACATCAGTGTCTTCCAACATCCTTCCAAATCAAACAGAGACTTTTGATCTAGGATCTTCTGATAGACGTTGGAAAGATCTCTACCTAAGTGGAAACACTATATTCTTAGGAGAAGTAGCTCTATCTCTAGACGGAAATAATAATCTAGCTGTAACTCCTCCAGGAGTAGGAGCTCAACCAGTCACTTTAGGAAAAGCTATATCGTCTTCTCAAATAGTAGCAGGCGAATTGATTCTAACCTTTAGTGATGGATCGCAGTCTAACCTAGGTTCTGTAGTAGGGCCTGCTGGTAATGACGGAGCAGACGGAGCAGCCGGAGCACAAGGGCCTGCTGGACCCCAAGGTCCAGCCGGTAATGACGGAGCAGACGGAGCCCAAGGTATTCAAGGTCTACAAGGCCCTGCTGGTCCTGCTGGTCCTGCTGGTCCTGCTGGTCCTGCTGGACCTGCTGGTAATGATGGAGCAGATGGAGCCCAAGGCCCTGCTGGTAATGACGGGGCAGACGGAGCTCAAGGTATTCAAGGTATTCAAGGTCTACAAGGACCTGCTGGACCTGCTGGACCTGCTGGACCTGCGGGAGCTGATGGTAATGACGGAGCGGACGGAGCAGACGGAGCTCAAGGTCCACAAGGTATACAAGGACCTGCTGGACCTGCTGGCCCTGCGGGAGCTGATGGTAATGACGGAGCTGACGGAGCTCAAGGTCCACAAGGCCCTGTTGGTCCAGCCGGTAATGACGGGGCAGACGGAGCACAAGGTCCTCAAGGTATACAGGGACCGGCAGGTAATGACGGGGCTGACGGGGCTGACGGAGCACAAGGACCACAAGGACCGCAAGGTCCTGCTGGCCCTGCTGGTAATGACGGAGCTGACGGAGCACAAGGTCCTCAAGGTATACAAGGTCCTGCCGGTAATGATGGAGCTGATGGAGAAGACGGAGCACAAGGACCACAAGGTATACAAGGTCTGCAAGGTCCTGCTGGCCCGGCTGGTAATGACGGAGCTGATGGTGCCGATGGAGCACAAGGTATTCAAGGTATCCAAGGACCTGTGGGACCTGCAGGCAATGACGGAGCTGACGGAGCAGACGGAGCAGCGGGTGCTGACGGGGACTCTGCCTACGAAGTGGCTGTAGCTAATGGTTTTGTGGGTAATGAAGCCACCTGGTTAGCTTCTTTGGTAGGTGCTGCGGGAGCACAAGGACCACAAGGTATTCAGGGTCCACAAGGTCCTGCTGGTAACGACGGAGCTGATGGCAATGACGGAGCTGACGGAGCTGACGGAGCACAAGGACCACAAGGTATTCAAGGTATTCAAGGACCCCAGGGACCTCAGGGACCCCAGGGACCTGCAGGTGCTGCAGGATCGGGTAATAAATACCTTTTGAGATTAGAATATGATGCTAATGGAGCTTTGATAAGTAATAATACAGCGTTTGTAACGGGTAATAATGATTACACATCTCAAAACGCTTCTATTAATTCTCAGACTGTAGGTTCAGGTGTGCAAGGTCACTCAGTTACTTTGCGCTTTGCTAATGAGACTTCTACGCCCATAAGCATACTTGGTTATGGTTGGGACCCTAGCACAGGTAACTATAAAGTATCTCACTATGATAGGGATACTAGCCAAGTATCTTACGAAGTAGGCTTGGCTAATTTTTCTGCTGCAAGTACTGCTAATGGTGCATCCGGAGATGCCGAGCAATGGTCGGGTAATTCTTTATCTTCTGTAGGTTCTTATTCTTTTGCTCTGGTAGTAGACAAGCCTACTCTACAATATGGAAATGCTGTACTAGGTGGTTTTGGTGCTCCTAGTAAGTTCCCTCATGCCTACATAGTTGTAGCATTTTAATATAGGAGAAAATACACATGTCTTATTATGATGATCCTAACAGCCCTTTAATGTTTTTAACAGGAACAGTGAGCTCCACTTCTATATCTAAAAGATACGAGTATGATGACTCTACTGGTCTAGGACCTTCCGGTTCTAATATTGGTATAGAATTTGACATGGTTGTCAATGCTATTCAAACTCAAGATATTGGTAGTTCAGAAACTAGGACCGGAGCTTCTAGAAACTTTACAGGTTTAGATATTAAGGTAGGTAATTGGTTAACTGACTCTATTGGAGAAAAATGTCTTAAAATAATAAGCATTACTTCTAAGTCTGATACATCGATATCTTTTACCGCTAGGGATGTAGATGCGCATACTTATAAAAACTATAGGGCCAATCAAATGGTTTCTGGTTTTAGTTGTGCTTTTTTTGCTTTATCAGATTCTGGCAAGCCTCTTATTTCTGGAGAAGACGCTACTTCATTTTTTGGCGTTAACGCTATAGCTATAGACAAACTTCAATCTAGGTTTGCTTCTTTTGAAGAAACAGAAAGATTTTCAATTAGTTTTGATAATGCTCAAAGCTCTATAGAAGTAGGTCAGGTTGTTACTGTTAATAATTCTGGAGACTTAGTACCTCTAGGAACTAATGGAGCTAGTTCTTATAAACTGGGTGTGGTTTCTGGGCTTGCTTATGGTGATAAGCAAGTATACTTAAAACCTTTTGATAAATTAATAGATAACTTTAGTCATCCGGAGTTACTGACCGGGTCAGTGGGTGATACCTACTATTCTTCTACAGCTAACGTAGGAGAGATAACTACTAACTCTGCCCAGGGTTCTGATTCTTTGTACTTTCAAGTACGGGATGCTATACCTACTCAGATTGTAGCTTCAGCGGTTAATGTTCAGTCTCAAGGAGGCGACTCACTAATTATTAATGGTGTTGCTTCTGTTAGTGGTGCTCGTACCACTGCTCAGATTGTTACAGATGTTAATGCTAATACAGCTACACACTTTGTTACAGCTTCTAACCCTAAAGTAGAAACTAGCTTATCTTCTTTTGAATCTAATACAGTTCCCGCTAACGGTGACATTGTATTAGTAACTTCTATGGATGGCGGAACCAATACTACGTTCCCTTCTATAACTGTTAGCGACGGGTCTAACTCTGCGACAGTAACTTTTTCCGTAAGCGACGGCTCTTTTCCGGGGAATGCCTTACTACAGACAGTATCCGCTACTCGCATAGCTACAGACCTAAATACAGCTTTTTCTAACAATAATGTGGATATAGTGGCAAGTACATTTACCCACTCTAGTGGTAATAATTCCTCTACATACCCAGGTCTGAAACTCACTTTGGGCAGTACTGCTACTCAGATTGCTATAACCCAAGTAGCTTCAGATGCGGCTAATCAAACCTTTATTCAAGGTGTGGCTTTATCTGCACTTACTAAACAAGCATCTACAGACACTCTGCTAACTTTAACACGGGCTGACGGTGGAGATATTCTTCTAACAGGATTAGGTACCTTTGTTAATGCTAACGGTATGGTGTCTTCGTCTTCAGGTTCTCCTGCGTTACTAGCTATGTTAGGTGCACAAGGTGCACAAGGTGCACAGGGCCCACAAGGTCCACAAGGTCCTGCCGGTAATGACGGTAATGACGGTGCTGACGGTGCTGACGGTGCTCAAGGTATACAAGGACCCGCAGGTAACGATGGTGCTGATGGAGCCCAAGGTCCACAAGGTATACAAGGACCCGCAGGTAACGATGGTGCTGATGGAGCCCAAGGTCCTGCTGGGGCTCAGGGCCCACAAGGTATACAAGGACCCGCAGGTAACGATGGTGCCGATGGAGCACAAGGACCAGCGGGAGCTCAAGGTCCAGCAGGAGCCAAAGGAGACCAAGGAGACCAAGGTATTCAAGGTATTCAAGGTATTCAAGGTCCTCAAGGTGCTGCTGGGGTAGGTATTGTATTTAAAGGATCTGTAGCTACTGAGAACGATCTTCCCGGAAATGCATCGCAAGGAGATGCCTATTTAGTTCAAGCTGATGACTCTTTACATATACATGACGGCTCTTCTTTTGTAGATGGAGGCTCAATACAAGGCCCTCAAGGTCAGCAAGGAGCTCAAGGTATTCAAGGTATCCAAGGTCCTGCAGGCAATGATGGAGCGGACGGAGCGGACGGAGCAGACGGAGCTCAAGGACCACAGGGTATCCAAGGTATCCAAGGTCCTCAAGGTATACAAGGGCCAGCAGGTAACGATGGTGCTGATGGGGCAGATGGTAATGACGGAGCGGATGGGGCACAGGGTCCTCAAGGTATACAAGGGCCAGCAGGTAACGATGGTGCTGATGGGGCTCAAGGTCCTCAAGGTATTCAAGGTCCTGCAGGTAACGATGGAGCCGCAGGAGCACAAGGTGCTGCAGGTAACGATGGTGCTGATGGTTCTGGATTTACAGGAGGTAGTTACAACGCTGCTAATGGTACTGTTACATTTACTTCAAATGATGGCTTAGGCTTTACTACAGGAGATTTAAGAGGTGCTACAGGAGCAGATGGAGCCCAAGGTCCTGCTGGTAATGACGGAGCAGACGGGGCTGATGGTGCTGACGGAGCTGATGGCTCTGGATTTACCGGAGGTAGTTACAACGCTGCTAATGGCACTGTTACATTTACCTCGGATGATGGATTAGGGTTTACTACGGGCGATCTAAGAGGGGCTACAGGTGCTGCAGGGGCTGACGGTAACGATGGCGCTCAAGGTATTCAAGGTATTCAAGGTATTCAAGGTATTCAAGGTGCCGCAGGTAACGATGGAGCTGATGGCTCTGGGTTTACCGGTGGTAGTTACAATGCGGCTAATGGAATTGTTACTTTTACCTCGGATGATGGTTTAGGTTTTGCTACTGGAGATCTAAGAGGTGCTGCAGGAGCTAATGGTAATGACGGAGCCGACGGGGCCGACGGGGCCGATGGAGCCGATGGAGCCGATGGGGCCGATGGTTCCGATGGTGTGTCAGTAACTAATGCAGCTATTAATGCTGCTGGTAAGTTGATAATAACTTTATCCTCGGGAGCTACTGTTGATGCAGGTGCTGCTCTAGAGACTA
>Ga0160423_10002687_pt1 | contig 14807 bp, 13 predicted proteins | sample CRUFie14St8metaG_FD_108191 | JGI IMG/M metagenome (GOLD analysis project Ga0160423, IMG submission 108191) | Marine microbial communities from the Costa Rica Dome - CRUD Field 142mm St8 metaG | ecosystem: Environmental > Aquatic > Marine > Oceanic > Photic zone | place: Costa Rica: the Eastern...
ACTCACATCCGCATGGGTGCCAGAAGAGTTTGGCGGCGCAGGTGCAAGTATATCTGATGGGTTCAGCATTATAGAGGTGGCTGGAAAATTTGCCGTACCAATAGCTCTTCCCGAGACATTATTCGGGGGCTGGCTACTTTCTAACGCCAATATCAATATTCCCAAGGGAATAATTGCAGTAGCTCCCACTCGTCCGCGAGATAAACTGACAATTCATTCAAATGGGACTTTAAATGGACAAGTAAGGGGTGTGCCTTTCGCAAGCGAAGCTGATCATATTGTGGCTGCGATCGAAGACGCTGGCTCCACAAAAGTTGCGTTAGTAGCCAAGAACAATTGTGAAATTAAATCTTTTTCAGGGCTCTCTGGAGACCCTCGCGACACCATTTTATTTGATAACGTTGACGCAATTAGCATTCACAAGTTGCAGGGTGACCTCAGCTACCGGTCAGTAAGACTTATGGGAGCTACTATTCGATCCCTTCAGATCGGAGGTGCGCTTATGGCAATTTTAGAATTAGCAACAGAGCATGCCAAGACGCGAGTAGCATTTGAAAAACCAATAGCAAAATTTCAAGCAGTTCAGCACAATTTAGCAAAATTGGCTAATGAGACGGCCGCAGCAGTGGCGGTAGCGAATTCTGCTGCTGACACATTGGCAAATAGTCCTGATAATGAGCGAGCAATTTTTTTTGAGGCATCATCAGCAAAAATCCGCACAGGTGAAGCTGTTGGTGAAGGAACAGCCATAGCTCATCAAGTGCTTGGCGCTATTGGTTTTACCGAAGAACATATATTGCATCGCTTTACCCAAAGGCTTTGGGACTGGCGAGACGACTTTGGCAATGAAAGTGAGTGGGCTGTCGAATTAGGTGCGTTAATTGCCGAAAACGGCGCAGACGAACTTTGGCCCCTTCTCACTACACGTTAAAACTTAAAGGAAAGATTTGAATATGAGCCAATCGATAAACTTTGATCCAATCCGTCTACCTCCAGAAGCGGAAGAACTTCGGCTTGAAGTAAGGGAGTTTTTGGCGGAAGAAATTGCAAATGGAAGTTTTAACCCCTCTTCTTCAATACTAAAGAGCGGATTTGATAGAGAATTCAGCAAGAGAGTTGGAAAGCGGGGATGGATAGGCATGACCTGGCCAAAAAAGTATGGCGGGCAAGAAAGAAGCTTCCTCGAGCGCTATGTTGTTACCGAAGAATTTCGCAGTCAAAATGCTCCTGTAACGTGTCATTTTACGGCAGATCGTCAAAGTGGACCAGTTCTCTTAAAATACGCGCAGGAACATATTAAACTCGATATTTTACCACGAATAACGGCTGGAGACTGTTGCTTTTGTATTGGCCTAAGTGAACCAAACTCCGGATCAGATTTATTTGCAGCAAGCACGAAAGCTACCCCAACCGCCGGGGGTTATCTTATAAACGGCACAAAATTGTGGACGTCAAACGCACACCAGGCTGACTACATGATCGGTCTTTTTCGTACATCTCCCCCGACGAAAGAAAACCGTAGACACGGCCTCACACAATTTTTAGTTGATCTTAAACAACCAAACATAACCATTAACCCCGTAAGGAATATGGCTGGCAAGCATGACTTCAACGAAGTCGTCTTCGATGATTTATTCATACCAGAAGATCATCTTTTAGGAGAGGTAGACTCCGCTTGGAAGCAAGCTACCAGCGAGCTCGCCTATGAAAGAAGTGGTCCCGAACGATTTCTTGAAACATACTATATGCTTCCCGAATTAGTGCGCGTACTCGGCAAAGAGCCCGATATAAGGGCTAAGGAAGGCGTTGGCCGGCTCGTAGCTCAATTACACACGTTAAGAAGAATGTCCGTTTCTGTAAATGGAATGCTTCAGGCTGGAAAAGAACCTGTTCTTGAAGGATCAATAGTAAAAGATGTAGGAACGATATGGGAACAGGCCCTTCCCTCAAAAGCTCGTGAACTCGCTTCTTTCGTAGATGATGAACCTAGCAATCGAACAAACTTCGATGAATTATTACAATTCTCAACCAACATAGCTCCAAAGCTCACAATTCAAGGTGGAACTACCGAAGTTTTACGAGGAATTATCGCTCGTGGACTGGGTTTACGATAAAAAAGATACGTTATGATTGACCTAAAACCCCTTCTATCTCCAAAATCGGTTGCTGTGATCGGCGCCTCACCTGACGTGGGAAGTTTACGTGGAAGAATTATCAGAGTACTAAATTGTCATGACTTCCATGGTAAAATCTATCCGGTAAGCCGCTCCCACACAAATATTTTTGGCGAACCAGCCTTCTCATCTATTTTAGACGTTCCTGAAATCGTAGAACTCGCTGTACTTATTATTCCTGCAGAGTACGTTCTGCAAACCCTTGAGGACTGCCACAAAGCCGGCGTTAAGGCTGCATTGATCCTTTCATCGGGGTTTGCGGAAGACAGTACTTCTGCGGGGAATGATTTGCAAGCTCAACTGTCAGCATTTGCTGACAGGACCGAGATGCTAATCAGCGGCCCAAATTCAGAGGGTTTTGTAAACACTGAAAATAAACTTTGCCCAACCTTTAGCCCTACAGTCGATGGTGAAGATATATCGTTGAGCCCTCCCTGGAAAGCAAAAGGCCGTGTTGCCGCGATAGCACAGAGTGGGGGAATGGGATTTGCTTTTTTTGATCGAGCACAACCAAAACATCTACCATTTAGCTATGTAATAACCACGGGGAATGAAGCCTGCATAGAAAGTCTCGACTATGTTGAGTACTTAATAGATACCGATCAAGCAGACGTGTTTTTATTGTTTATGGAAGATGTAAAGACACCATCAAAACTTTTACGTGTAGCAGACAAGGCTCTGGTTGCCGGCAAACCTATTGTCGTCACAAAGATAGGCAGATCAGACGCCGGAGCTCGTGCAGCTGCCTCTCATACTGCCTCATTAGCAGGCTCTTATACCGCCTACAAAACTGTTTTTGATGAGTATGGTATTATAGAGGGCGAAGACATTGAGGAGATGGTGGATATCGCCTCCGGATTTATATATTTTGGCGACCGCTTACCAGAAGGTAACCGAGTGGGTATCTTCACTGCCTCCGGAGGAGGCGGAGGATGGATGGCGGATAGCTGTGGAGCGCACGGACTAGACGTGCCCATATTAGACCCCAAGACCCGAAAAGAGATCGATCAATATCTTCCAAGTTATGGAACCTCTCAGAACCCTGTTGATGGCACTGCGGGTGTTGTCAGAGAGGTTGGTTATGCAAATATAAGTCGCATGATCGCTTCTGCAAATAATGTCGATACCGTTATAACGATTGCGTCAACCAAGGTGCCTCACAAAATTGTTGAAGAAGAGGCCTTATTGACAAAACTTTCGAGAGAAACCCAAAAGCCCGTTATGATTTGGAGCTATACTCTCCCCCACGACGCATCTAGTAAAACACTCGCAGCCGCCGGCCTGCCATTATTTACTAATGTAAGAAATTGCACGCGCACAATATCTCTTATGCAGCAATATAAGGAAAAACAAAAAAGCCTTTTAAAAGATAAGGTCCAAAACGAAAATAAACTCGGCAATATTTCCGCCTTAGAGGAGGAAATAAGAAGACAAGCAACTAACATTACTGAATTTCATTCAATGGAAATACTTCACCAACATGACATTCCGGTAAACCCAGGGATTCTTGTCAATGATCCAGAATCTGTCGTAAAAGCTGCAGAGAGACTCAATTGTCCGGTAGCCCTGAAAATTCAATCCGCTGATATTCCGCACAAATCTTCCGCCGGCGGCGTGGCATTAAACTTGACTGGTAGAGATGAGGTCGTAACTAGCTTTGATGCTATTATCCAAAACATTAAAAACAACCATCCAACAGCATCCATTGATGGCATTTTAGTTCAAAAAATGGTTGAGCCAGGTTTAGAAATTATACTCGGCATTACAAATAAAGATGGCTTTGGTCCGATTTTAATGGTTGGCTTTGGTGGAACCAGTGTTGAAGCCAGTGGAGACGTTGCATTTGCGCTGTGCCCGGTCACACCAAAGAAGTCTGAGAATTTACTCGAGGCTCTGAAGGGTAGTATTTTATTAGATAAAGAAAGATACGACCTCCCCGCCTTGGTAAGACTTATGACAACCCTTTCAAGTTTTGCAATTAGCGTTCAACATTTAATATCCGAGATTGATCTCAACCCTGTTATTCTACACCCGCCGGGGAACGGAATATCTGTTGTTGATGCCCTGATGGTAAAGTTTGATGAAACAAGCAAAAGATAGGAATTAAGGAATGGCACAATTTAAAAGTTATGATGATATCGGTGTATCGACTGAGGGCCACGTTGCAACAATCGAAATTCAACGACCACCCCACAACTTTTTTGATTACTCACTCATCCAACAAATTGCCGATGCAATGGAGACAATAGATGAGGACAACAACCTCCGCTGTGTTGTCCTGTGTGCTCAAGGAAAATCTTTTTGTGCTGGAGCAAATTTTGGGTCAGATGGAAGCAGTGCTAATAGGAGTCAGGAAAATAACCCCACAGATAAGTCTTCGCATCTTTATGTTGAAGCTGTAAGGCTGTTCGCTACTAAAACACCTATTGTCGGTGCTATCCAAGGCGCAGCGATAGGAGGCGGTCTAGGCCTTAGCCTTGTTCCAGATTTTCGCGTTGCCTGCCCTGAGTCACGGTTCGCTGCCAATTTTACAAGGTTGGGCTTTCACCCAGGCTTCGGGTTGACACACACTTTGCCAGCATTAATAGGAAATCAAAGAGCAACTTTGATGTTCTATACTAGTCGTCGTATTAAGGGTGAGGAAGCATACGAGTGGGGACTGGCAGACATGCTCGTTCCTTTTGAAGAAGTACGAACAGCAGCAACTGATTTAGCCAAAGAAATATCAGAAAATTCGCCCCTCGGCGTTATGGAAACAAGAGCGACCATGAGGCAGGGGCTGGCTGACCGCGTACGAAAAACTACAGACCATGAGTTAGTCGTTCAAGACAAACTTAGGCAGACTGATGACTTTAAGGAAGGCGTAAAGGCGGTAGCCGAGAGGCGCGTTCCCAACTTCAAGGGTGCTTAGAAAATAATGCGGTATATAGCCAAGTCCTCGTAGCGATTACTATCGTAGCTACATATAATTTAATAGTGCTATTTATTTGGTCTCAAAGGAAACTTAGTCTCTATATCGGACACCTGACTCTTAAGCGTCAGTAGTCCCTTATCCCGATTTCGAAAAAGCTCTTCAGGGGTCATTTTACCATAGTCAAAGTACCCTCCGCCGCTCATCACCCCTTGCCGTCCAGAGGAGATCAATTCGTCTAGTGTGTTACTTTGAGGCTTGGGTATTGGAGGGTCATAAGTCATATTTGCCATCCCCCTCTGCATCATATCTAGTCCGGTAAAATCAGCTTTCATTAAGCTTCCCATTAAAGCCATCCGGAGAGCTAATCCATATTTTACAGAGTCATCGATCGCGTCTGCTGAAGCCCAACCTTCATCCAGAAGACGTGTAATTTCCAATCCCATAGCTGCTTGAAGACGGTTTGCAACATAGCCGTTTATAAACTTTCTGAATACGACAGGTTTTTTACCCAATTTATTATAAAATGTCTTCATTCTTTGCAAAATATCAATTTTGGTATCGGGCCCAGCAGCAAGGTCTACCAAATCAATTATGTAAGGGGGCGTGTACCAATGAGCAATTAAGCAAAAACTTTTTCTGGCTTCTGGAACAAGCGGGAAAATATCCAAGTTTGAAGTGTTACTAGCTATTATTACATCTTTGCGAGCGGCATTATCGATGTGCTGGAACACCTCTTTTTTAACTCCCCTATTTTCTACAACTGCTTCTACGACTAAATCAGCATCTTCAACTGCTGTATTTAATTTGAGGGTGGTTTTTATTCTAGCCTTCGCGTCTTTCTCTTCGCTTTTCGTTATTGTTCCCGCATCTACCAATGTTTCAAGGGCACTGTCGATCAATTGCAGTCCTTTTGCAATCTGCGACTCTTTTAGATCTTGCATAATTACATTGCAGCCACCTAAGGCATGCACTATCGCAAGGGCATGTCCCATCAGCCCGGCGCCAATCACACCTACCTGTTCTATTTCCCTCATGCTATTTTCTCCGCTAACTACGACTAAATTACAAAAACATAGTTCTAGGCACTAGATATATGTCAAGATTAAACAAACGTAATTTTGTAAAGTAGGCATGACAATCTAAAAGCTGTTTGTGACGAATAAGATGACGCGGTCAAAAATAATAATCGTTGGTGGTGGGCTAGGTGGTCTAATTGCTGCTCTGGCACTCGCACAGAAAAAGTTTGATTTACTTTCATCGATCAAATCGGTCCTTTTCAGCGCATCTTCTTTCACCACTTTTTCTCCAAACGCAAAAAAACCGTTATGTAGTAACTTAATATTTTTCGATCATTTCAGTTTGAGGCGACAATCAATTTATGACAAAAGTAATCATCTATTATTTTGAACACGTTTCCTTTTTGCTGAATGACTATCTGAGGATAATTTAATTATGAAAGTTGGACTTTTTCTAACAAATCAACAGTTTTTAGACACTGACATGATTGCAGCTTTAGATGACCAGATTGCCATGGTACACCACGCTAGAGATTTTGGCTGGGATACGCTGTTATCAGGACAACACTATTTAAATGAAGGTAACAATCAGCAACTCCAATTGGTTCCCTTCCTGGCACGCCTGATACCTGAAGCAGGGGATATGAATATTGCTTTGGGAATCCTTTTACTGAACCTGCATAATCCCGTTTACACTGCAGAAACGGTCGCTAGCCTTGATATTATATCACGCGGGAAACTAATTTTTGGAGTTGGTCTTGGATACAGAGATGTTGAGTTTGATGCTTTTGCTGTACCAAAAGGGAAAAGGGTTGCTCGTTTTGAAGAATATCTAGAACTCGTCCAAAAACTTTGGACGGACGATAGTGTTACACATAACAGTGATACTTGCATCCTAAATAATATCCGCATGAATGTTCGACCAGTTCAAAAGCCCCGGCCGCCAATTTGGTTAGCAGCTAACAATGATAAAGCAATAAAAAGAGCAGCTAGAATGTCCGACGCATGGTTTGTTAATCCACACTCACAACTCGAAACTATTCGGCGTCATATGCATATCTATAACACTGAACTGAAAGACTGCGGGAAAGCGGCTCCAAAAGAACTCCCAATTATGAAAGAAATCTTTTGTGCTAAAGACAAGAAATCTGCTGTAGAACTCGCTGGATCTTATTTATTTGGAAAATATCAGGATTACGCAAAGTGGGGACAAGATAAAGTAATGCCCGAAAATGAAAGCTTCGACCAAGAACTTGAAGACTTGATCAAAGGAAGGTTTATTCTTGGATCACCCGAAGAATGTTATGAAGAACTACGGCCTTATTGGGAGGAATTTGGAATGAACCATCTCATTATTCGAACACATTGGGTTGGAATGCCTCGCAATCTCTCTCTGGATAGTATGGAACTTATATCAAAAGAACTAATACCAGAATTAAGAAAAATCGACGCACAACCGACCCTTTCAATACCTACGTGAGTTGATTTTATGTTGTTTCGGAGAGCCTCAATCGGCGTGCAACATTTCCACACGTTCAAAAAGTCGCTGTCGAGGTGAGGGAACTGGCTTGTTGTATACGCCAAAAACATGTCGTTTAAAGAAATACTCTGTTAGTTGCAAACCTTCTGAAAACTCTTTTGGCGCCTTAAAGCCTTTTGATGTCAAGAATGACGGCAAGGGCAAGAGTTTGTCTCGATACTGCTCGCCCGCCACGTCACTTACCGCGCAACCACTTTTTGGACTTACAAATGACAAATCCTCAACATCCCCAGTCACAACGCATTTATCGAGGCCCAGTTTAAACCCGGTCTCTCCTAGAAAGCCTATTTCCCAGCGAATGTAAGCAGCAAGCCATATATACTCATCGTAATCAGTTATTGTGTCTAGCAATGCTAAAAGTCCATGCCAAACCTCCGCAGCAGGCTCGCGATCTGGCAAGGCTTGATCAATTATAGCTACAGCTGACGTAAGACCTAAAAGTTTTAAGGGGTCATCATAAAAGTTAGTTGCTATACTTTTTATTGGCTCGAGTTTCAATGTACCCAAATGTTCTGACAAACGAGCCCGCCAAGTTGCTTTGACTTTATTTCCGATTTGCAACAAGCTACGCATAGCCTGTGACTTAGCGCCCCGAACTAATCCGGCGCACTTGCCATTTTTTTCCGTAAATAGGTTTACAACAGCAGCGCTCTCGCCGAAGGCCGTTACCTTTAATATTATCGCTTCGTCTTCCCAATTAATCATTCTGATTATGCATTTGGATTGAGCCCCCAAATTTTATATCGATCGGGATCATCCATCCATTTCTCCCTAACTTTCACAAATAAAAATAGGTGAACTGACCGCTCTAATATTTGTTCTATTTCTATTCGAGCTGCCTTGCCAAGGCTCTTTATCATCGAACCGTTTTTCCCAATAACAATTTTTTTATGCCCAGATTTCTTCAAATAAATAATTTGATTTATAACTATCGCGCCGTCGTCCCTCTCTGTCCATTCTTCGGTCTCTACTGTGGTACCGTATGGCAGTTCTTGGTGTAGGCGCATGAATATTTGCTCTCTCGTGATTTCTGCGGCCAAGAGCCTTTCCGGTAGATCTGTAATGTCGTCTTCAGGATAAAGCCACGGTCCAATTGGTAGGTTTTTTGCCAAGTAATCGAGGATATCTTTGCTTCCTTCACCAGTGAGTGCAGATATAATGAAAGTTGCATCAAACGAGCATATCTCTTCAAAATTATTTATTAGTGGCAAAAGTGTTTTGTTATCAACAAGGTCGACTTTATTGAAAACTAAAATTTTTTTCCTTGCCGACTGCCCCAATTCATCAAGAATTTTATTCGTTTCATCGTCGATCTTAATTTTTTGAGCATCGTAGAGAAAGAGAATGATGTCGGCGTCACTTGAGCTGCTCCAGGCTGCCTCCACCATAGCTCTATCTAATCTGCGTTTAGGTTCGAATATTCCAGGCGTATCAGAAAATACCAATTGTGCCTCTTTATGGATACAAATACCCCTAATCACTGATCGCGTTGTTTGGACTTTTCGGGTTACTATCGTGATTTTCTTGCCAATAAAGTGATTTATTAAGGTTGATTTTCCCGAGTTTGGGGACCCTATGACTGCGATAAATCCAGCTCTTTTCTCTTCTAACATTCTTGCCCTTTTATAACTTCGGTTAGAAGAGATTTAGCAGCCATCTGCTCTGCTTGCCGTTTCGAAGTTCCGTACCCTTTTTGTGGCTCAAATTTTCCCAAACACACCTCAATCAGAAATCTTGGAGAGTGTGCAGGCCCTTCTTGCGAAATAACTTTATACTCAGGAAGCCCATATTGTCGGCGTTGCGCCCATTCCTGCAAGGCTGTTTTTGAATCTACTGGAGGCTCTTCGTCCAACGCCAATAATGGTTCCCAATGCTCTAGTATAAATTGTCTGGCGACTTCAAGCCCACCATCCCAATAAAGTGCACCGATTACTGCCTCTAGTGCATCGGAAAGGATTGTTACACTCTCTCTTGCACCCGCGGCTTCTTCACCAGGTGAAATTAGCAAATAATCTCCAAATTTGATTTTACGCGCCACACCTGCCAGGGAATCTCTCTTAACTAAATTAGCATAACGTCTTGAAATCTGACCTTCTCTTTCGTTTGGAAACTTTTTTAATAGATTCTCTGATACGACTAGACCTAAAACCCTATCGCCAAGAAACTCCAACCGCTCATAAACATTCCAAGAAGAACGCTCCAAACTGGCGTGAGTAACGGCTTGTTTCAGCACATTAGGATCATTAAAGCGATGCCCAGCCAACTTCTCCAACTCTTTTAGTTTAGAGATATCATTACTCATCGTATGTCACCAAAGGCTCTTTCGAAACGAATAGCCTTATGCCAATTCCATACCTGCCACCACGACCATTTTTTGTTCCATGACCAGAATATTAATTCCGCCTGTCCTATGAAGTTTTCAAAGGGAACAAATCCAACTGACGGATCTCTGCTATCCACCGAGTTATCTCTATTGTCACCCATCATAAAAAAGTGATCCCGTGGAACTGAAAATACTCTGGTGTTATCTGCGCCCCCATTATCTCCTAAAACTTCCAAAATCCTATATGAACGGCCATTAGGAAGTGTCTCAACAAATTGTGGAACAAAAATTTTTCGGCCGAAAGAATCTATTCTTGGCATGCCTTTAATACGCCTGCGCTCTACCATTTCTCCATTAATATAAAGCAATCCATTTCTAATTTGGATTTTATCGCCGGGTAAGCCAATCACCCGTTTAATGTAATCTACATCTGTATCAGTGGGCTTCCGAAAAACAGCCACGTCTCCTCTCTTAGGTTGGGAAGGAAAAATTCTCTCCGAGATTAATGGTGGCGAGAAAGGTATTGAATAGCGACTGTAACCATAAGAAAACTTTGAAACGAACAAATAATCTCCAATAAGAAGAGTGGGGATCATCGATCCAGAAGGAATATTAAATGGTTCATATGAAGTTGTTCTGACCACGGTAGCTATAAGAACTGCCCAAACTACTGTTTTGGCAAGCTCCCATATGCCGTTTGGTTTTTTTTCTTCCATTGTTAATTTTATTTCTTTAAATAATTTAAGTTACATTGCAAATAAATATACCCGAACCCTGATATCGCTGCGCACTTGTAAACTGAATAAAACTCATTTTTGCTCACGTCAATTTTTTAGGGTCGAACTTTAATTACAATCTTGGAGATTTTTTTTCTCGTTTTGAGCTGAAATTATTACAAACGCTTGAGCATATAATAGTTCGTCTGTTAACGATAGATCAATCCGAGCAACCATATTTTCTGGGGTCAAATTTTTTAATTGCTCAGCAGCCTTGCCCGTCAACTCTAGAAAAGGCTTACCTGATTTATTATTCCGCACCCCCATATCTTTCCAGTTAATTCCGATCTGTCGTTCATCTCCAAGAGCTTTCCATGCGGCCTCTTTAGCAGCAAAACGCTTCGCCAAAGAAGCTGCAGGTTTAAAATTTTTTAATGATCGCGTTTCCTCTTCCTTAGTGAAAACCTTTTTTATGAACCTCTCACCGAACTTATTCAAAAGATTTTCTATGCGCTCCACGCTAACAATATCGTTTCCGATTCCCAGAATCATGTTTGACCTTTTCAAGTTAATTCAACCAATTGCTCCTCTTAAACTCGTACATTGTCTATGAGTGAACGCATTCTCTTAATACTATTCCCCAAGCCACTGAATAGGGCCTCAGCAATCAAAAAGTGGCCAATATTTAATTCCGCAACCTCTCTCAATTCTGCTACCTTTTCTACGTTTCGATAATTTAAACCATGCCCGACGTGGCACTCAAGTCCCATTTTCGTAGCTAATTTAATACCGGTTTTAATTTTTTCTAATTCCGCGGGGCTATTCTCAGAATTAGCATATGCCCCAGCGTGGATTTCTATGACAGGAACGCCTAGCTCTGCCGCAGCTGTTATCTGTGCTTCATCAGCCTCAATGAAAAGCGATACTCTGATTCCAATATTAGCAAGTTCGCCATATATCTTTCGAAGACGATCTGATTGTCCAACTACATCAAGTCCACCTTCTGTTGTTATCTCCTGACGCTTTTCCGGAACAATGCAAGCCGCATGCGGCTTGTAAATCGATGCGATGTCCAACATCTCTTTTGTTGCAGCCATCTCAAAATTTAGCGGCAAGTCGATCTCATTTACTAATCGATAAATATCATCATCGTGTATATGCCGACGATCTTCACGCAAATGCGCAGTAATGCCATCAGCGCCAGATTCTTTCGCAATTTTCGCAGCCTCAATTGGATCAGGGAAGCTTCCACCTCTTGCGTTCCGCAATGTAGCTACATGATCTATGTTTACCCCTAGCCTAATAGGATTCATAAATATACCCCATTTTTATTATAATGTTTTAGATTTTATACTTAAAAAATTTGCTGCGACTTACAAACAGCTTTCTTTTAAATGCTACCTTAAAGACGCTTAGTCAAATCAACCCCTAGCTCTCTCAACGGACGTTATAACGGGCGTAGCTCTTAAAGCGCCTATTATATTTCTTAAATGCTTTATATCATTAACCTCGACATCTATCTGCATTTCAAAAAAATCTATCGCCCGAGCAATTATCTTTAAATTGATTATATTTCCTCCACTCTTACCAATTATTGACGTAAGGCTCCCCAAGCTACCCGGCTCATTTTCCAATACCACCCCAAGCCTTCCTATTTGTTTAGGTGAATTGGCATTAACATCCCAAGAAACATCCAGCCAACGCTCCGGCATTGCATGAAAGCCTTCAAGCGTTTCACAATCTACGGTGTGTATGGTTACACCTTTGCCCGTCGACGTTATACCGACAATTTTCTCGCCTGGAAGGGGATGGCAGCAATGCGCATAATGAAAGGCCATTCCTGGTATTAACCCCTTTAATGGTATCGAGTTGTTTTGTTTTTTTTCATTAAAGGAAACTATATTATTTGCGGTGGAACTGATTAACGATTTTTTTTCTGGAGTGATAACTTTTATTATTTCCTCTGTTGATACTTCCCCCTCCCCAATCGCGGCCAATACGTCCTCTACCTTCTCGTATTTAAGCTCTTCCATAATTTTTAGAAGTAATTTTTGAGAATATCTTACGCTCATTTTCTTTAAGGTTTTCTGAAATATGGCTTTCCCAAGATCGCAAAACTGTTCGTAGCGTTCATTTCTTACAAATCGTCTTATTGAAGCCTTAGCTTTACCCGTAACTACAAATTTCTCCCAGAGGGGCGACGGCGATGCATTTTTTGACGTTTCTATCAATACTTGGTCGCCATTTTCAAGCTGCGTATTTAAAGGACGCAAACGACCATTTATTCTCGCCGCAACACATGTATCTCCAACCTCCGAGTGAACAGCGTAAGCAAAATCGACTGGATTTGCGCCTCTCGGGAGGGCTATCAATTCACCTTTTGGGGTGAATGCAAAAACCTGGTCTTGATACATCTCAAGTCTTGTATGCTCCAAAAATTCTTCGGGATCGGATGCTTGATCAAGAATTTCTAGGAGTTCCCTAAGCCAACGATATTGCTTACCTTCTGTAGCAACTGATTTCCCTTCTTTGTAGATCCAGTGAGCTGCCACCCCCAATTCCGCTATCTCGTGCATCGAGTGCGTTCGTATTTGAATCTCAATTCGCTGCCGCTTCGGTCCAATTACACCTGTATGGAGAGACTGATAACCATTTGGTTTGGGAGTGCTTATATAGTCTTTAAATCTTCCAGGTAACACAGGGTAGGAAGTATGAAGCAAACCCAATAGTCGATAACAATCCATTTGATCTTCAACAAGCAGTCGGAAAGCAACAATATCTGAAAGTTGCTCGATATTTACACTTTTTCTCTGCATTTTCTGCCAAACAGAATAAGGAGATTTCGCACGTCCCGAAATCTCAACTTCTATTCCTCCTTCCTGGCACTTCTCTAATAGCTCGTTTTCAATATACGCTATAGTATTACTGCCTTCCCTGACTAGAACATCGAGCCTCGAAGTAACACTTTCAAAAGCATCTTCATTGAGTTCCTTAAACGCAAGAAACTCTAATTCATCTTTAAGCTCGTGTATGCCTATTCGTTCTGCCAATGGTGAATAGATATCCATTGTCTCAAAGGCTATTCGTCTACGTTTTTCTTTGTCGGAAATGAAGTGCAACGTCCGCATATTATGTAAGCGATCGGCTAGTTTAACAAGCAACACACGTATGTCATCCGACATCGCTATGACTAATTTTCTAAAATTTTCTGCTTGTTTCCTGCTATCAGAGACTAAGTCAATACGACTTAATTTTGTTACGCCATCGACTAAACTTGCTATCTCTTTTCCAAACATCCTTCCTATATCTTCTACTGTCACAGATGTATCTTCCACAGTATCGTGAAGTAAGGCCGTTATGATGGTATAATGGTCCAGGCGCATTTTTGTTAAAATGCCCGCAACCTCCAGGGGGTGGGAGAAATACGGATCGCCAGAGGCACGCCTCTGCGATCCATGTGCCTTCATTGAGAAAACATAGGCTTTATTTAAAGCATCCTCGTTAGCGGCCGTATCATAGGACTTTACCCGTTCTACCAATTCGTACTGTCTGATCACTTTTAATTCTCCGACGGATCAATAACATCCCGGACAACTATAACATACCGCCAATTTTCTTGGACAAAATAACCTATTAAGTTTCGTCTTCCAGCGTTGCTTCGTCAACGTCTTCAAAAACTTGTCCTGTCACTGCTGACCCTTCATGAATTTGCATACCCAGGTCGTCTGCAGTTTTTGTTCCATAGGAAACTTCGGCAGAACCTGAGACATCTAAAGAACCAGCAATGAACCTGTGCTCTTCGCTCTCCTCGGTATCAACAGATTCTTCTTCGGGTTCATCTATTTCAACGTGCCTTTGCAAGCCTTTTACCAAAGACTCTTGAATATCTTCAACAATAATCTTCTCCTCCGCAATCTCGCGAAGTGCCACTACTGGGTTTTTATCATTATCTCTTTCTACAGCTATCTCGGCGCCGGAAGCGACATCTCTCGATCTCCGCGCTGCAACCATTACCAGGTCAAACCTATTTGAAATTTTCTCTATACAATCTTCCACCGTTACTCGCGCCATAGCTAAAACCAATCCCAAAAATTTTTTGATTATGCCCCTTTATACGGGCACCA
>Ga0160423_10002688_pt1 | contig 14799 bp, 11 predicted proteins | sample CRUFie14St8metaG_FD_108191 | JGI IMG/M metagenome (GOLD analysis project Ga0160423, IMG submission 108191) | Marine microbial communities from the Costa Rica Dome - CRUD Field 142mm St8 metaG | ecosystem: Environmental > Aquatic > Marine > Oceanic > Photic zone | place: Costa Rica: the Eastern...
GGCCACCTCCTCGTCCTTTTGTTGTTCCTCGCGATCGCCTCCTCTGAACAGGCTTGACAAAAATTGGACGGAATTTCGTGAGAGACGTTCTTTTAACATGACTTCCGAAATCGTTAATGAAAAAAGAACGTCTCTCACGAAATTCCGTCCAATTTTTGCCAAGCGTGCTCCTGAATTCTGAGGCGAGTTTTTGGCGCGGCCCTCCAGGCGGGGAGAGGGAGGACTGAGGGAGGCAGAGGAGCGGCACCGGAAGCGATGTCGTTCCAGCCTAGCGGTGGGTTCGGGTTCGGGTCCGGTGGGTCCTCCGGTTTCGGGTCGACGCCACCGTCGTCGTCGTCGCCGTCGCCTTTTGGGACCGGCCACCAAAAGTCCCACAACGCTTCGTCTAAGTCGTCGTTCCACGCGGGAAAGGGAGGAGCCCAAGGGTTCGGTAGTGGGGGGGGTGGCGGGTTCGGAGGGTTTCATGGTGGCCAGGGCGCTCAGGGGGGCGGCTTCGGCGGCTTCGGAAGTGGGAGCAAGCCCTCGACGTCGACGTCTCGTGGCAAGGGGAGGGGGAGGGGCAGGGGCTCCTACGGTTTCGGTGGTAGCAGGGGCGCCAACGGAGCGCAGCACAAGGCCGCGCCCGCGTCCTCGGGCTTCGGGTTCGGATCGGCGACGCAATCAATCTCCCCGTCGTCCTCGCCTCCGGCGTCGAGCTTCGGATTCGGCTCGCCTTCTCCGTCGACCCCCGGGACGACGGGTGGGGGGTTCCAGAAAAACAATAACAGCAACGTCGGCCGAGCGTTCGGGTCTAGCAATCAGTGGAAGCGCCAGCCTTCGGGAGGGTCCGTCGCGACCCGGTCGGCAGATCCCTCCAACTCCTTCGGCTTTTCGGCATCAGGCGGCTCTCAGAAGCAGGCCGGCGGCTTTGGCGGCGGCGGAGGGCCAGGAGCCTCGAAAGCCTTCGGGCCGTCCTCTAGCGGCAAGCAGACCGCAAAGGCCTTCGGGGCCGGCTCCTCCTCGGCTAACGCCTTCGGGAAGGGGAAGGGGAAGGGGAAGGCCAAACTCTCCGGTTTGAGCGCATCCGCGCCAAGTTTTGCTCCCGCGGCGGCGGCAGCCGTAGAGGACTCCAAGGGCAGCCAGAAGAGGAGCTTCACGTGGGAGAGGAAGCCAGCAGCCGGTGGGGCGGCGCAGGGCAGCGCCGAGGACAATGGTGCCGCGCTGATGCAGAAGAAGAGAGAGCTCGCGAAGAAGATATCCGAGCTAGAGAGGATGAAGCGGGAGGCGATCAAGAGGATGCCAAAGTTTGCGGGGGGGTCGGGATCTTCCTCGGCTCCCAAGGCAAAGCCCGCCCAGGTGGTGAGGAAGAAGCGCCCCGACGGCGCCCCCAAGGCGGGGGAGACCGAGATGGAGCGGCTGAAGCGCGAAGCAATCAGCAGGATGCCCACCTTTGCTGGCGGGTCCAAGCTAGCACCCTCCAAGGCCTTCAGGGCGGCGCCAAAGCCAGCGCTGGCGACCCCAAAGCCTAAGCCCTCGAGGCCGGCGCCCGCAGCCCCCTCTCCCGCTCCCGCCGCGCCGGCAGCCGATGGTGCCCACGCCCCTATCGTGGGAACGTGCGAGGCCATGTGCCCTGACGCCGAGCTTGACCGGCGGTTCAGGACAAATGATTTTGACGAGCTCGAGCAGCCCAACGATGACTACCCCGGCCTCGGGGTGGAGGAGCTCTCCGTGAAGCGGTTCGCCAGGACGATCACGGAGGAGGACAGACAGCCGGATAGGCTTCGCACAAGAGGGGCCCTGGGCCGCACCATGTCGCACCTCCTCTCGCTGATGGACAGCAAGCGCACGACATTTGAGAAGGTGCACAGGTTCTTGTGGGACCGGTACCGTGCGATTCGGACGGACATGTCGATCCAGCACATCAAGGACTCCTTCGCGGTGGGGTGCCTGGAGCAGATGATCCGGTTCCACATCATCGCGGAGCACGAGCTCTGCGAGGAGACCGCGTCCGTCTCCAACCCTCACGGGTTCAACTCCCACCTGAATGTGGAGCAAATGTACAAGTGCCTGACCTCGCTCTTCGTCCTGTACGAGGACCTGGCCAAGCAGGGCGAGCCTTGCGACAACGAGCCAGAGTTTAGAGTCTACTACCTTCTGCTGACCATGGACACCCATGGCAAGTACCGGAGGGACAAGTCCGCCCACACCTTTGCCCTGTCCAAGATGAGGCCGGAGATCTTGCACTCGGGGTTCGTGCAGTTCGCAGTGCAGCTCAATTCGGCGTACCACGAGGGAAACTTTGTCAAGTTCTTCGAGGTGGTGAGCAGGAGCCCCTATCTGGTAGCCTGCATCCTCCACGCCTACTTTGTGCCGGCGAGGCGCCGGGCGATCAGGCTCCTGGACCTCGGGGCCTACGGAAGGGGGAGGACGGTGCCTCTGAGCTTCGTGCAGAGGGTGCTGCTGGCCGACTCGGCCGAGGAGGCCGCACAGATCGTGAACGAGTGCGGACTGGAGGTGAGGCAGGATCCTGTTGAGGGGATGGTGGTTAAGGTCGGTGGCCGAAAGTACGTGGAGCCGGAGGAGTCACACAGGAAGATGTCCGCCTTCATCTCGTCCCTCAGGTCGAGAATGAGGTTTTCGGAGCACTGCACGACCGCCACGGATGTCCCGGTGGACTTGCTCCCGAGGGGTCTCCTCGTCTCCTCTGGGGCCAGGCCACCAAGGCAGATGAGGAGGGTGGCTCCCAAGGTGGTGCCGGCCCTGCCGGCAGCGTTTCCCCCAGGCCCCGCTGCCAAGCCGGCGGCCCAGGAGCCGGCGGAGTCTCCAAGGAATTTGCCTGCCTTTGGTGGAGCCGACACAGGTACTGCGCAGCCCTCGCCGGCCTTCCCAACCTTTGGGGCCGCTAACGGTGGCGGGTTCGACAAGATTGGGTCTCCTGCCCCTGCCGCCCAGCCCTTCGTGTTCTCGAGCAGCCAGGCGCCCCCACAGCCGAGCCTTGGGGGCGAAGCCCAGCCCTTCTCCTTCGGGCAGCCCGGCCAGGACAACTCGAAGAGGCGCAGGCAACAGTCCGTGTCTCCCACAACGGCCCCAGTGGAGAAGAAGATGGCAAAGATCGCAGTGCCCCCTGCTGGCCCAGGCGCCGCACCGGCCATGGTTGGCCTGCCCCTGGCGCCGCCCTCGCCCACCGCGGAGGCGCGGGAGGCCGCCAGGTGCCTCGAGGAGGACGCGAGAAGAGCTAGGGAGCTCGCGGCGGAGGCCGAGAGGGCTGCCGAGGAGGCGGAGAGGGCCCGGCAGGAGGCTGTACGGGCGGAGGAGGAGAGGGAGAGGGAGAGGGCGCGGCGGGAGGAGGAGGAGCGGCAAAGACAGGAGAGGATCCGCAGGGAGCGCGAGGAAAGGCAGAGGAGGGTCAGGGTATTGGAGGGGGAGCTGAAGCGAAGGTTTGTGGACCTCGTTCACCGAAGGTTGGTGGCGGCGCGGCTGGGCAGGCTGTGGAGGGCTCGTGCGCGGCTCTTGGCGGAGAGACGGGTGGAAGCGCTCAAGAAGTGCAGCCTGTCGACCGCGATCCTGAGCAAGGGAATGCTGGGGATGAGCATCACGGGGGATGCGAGGGCTTGGAGGCCAAAGCTGCGCGAGGAGGAGAAGGAGGCGGTGGAGGCTATCTGGCCGGAGGCGGTGCCTGGGGCCATGGCCGCCCCCTCTGCCGCCGCCTCGGAGCCGGGGAGGGAGGTACTTCCTGCGGAGGAGCTCCTCGAGGAGCTCACCAGCGCGCTCAGGGCCGCCAGGGACCTCTCCCCACACCTCTGCGGATCCAGCCTGGCCTCTATGCTTGGCAAAATTTTGGACGACTGGCTCGGGTGGGCAGCGCGGTGCCCTGAGCTCGACGAAGGGGACAGAGTCGAGGTCTGCGTGGCCCTGAAGGAGCTATCTCAGGGCGTACCCACCGCGGGCGACTTTGCTGGCATCTACCAGTACTTTTCTGGGAGGCTGAGGGACCTTGAGGTCCTGCACAGGCCGGTGTGGGGGGACAGGAAACCGCTCGGAAAGTTCGAGCTTCTCGGCAACCTCTCGTTGGGCCTTTGAGCGAGGGGTTTGATAACGATATTTATACGATTAATGTAATTCTAGACGTACAAGAACATAAACCGTGTGTGGATGGGTTCGAAGGCTACTTTTGGGTGCCGCTCAGCTCCAATCGTCGTTCGGGCGCACTGACTTTCTCCTTCAGACGAGATTCGTTTTTTTGGTGCGAAAGCGCGGATCTGCAAATCCAAAAACGGAAACGGCCCTGTCAGCGGAGACAGGGGGCGCCCACGGTCGGACGCTCGAACGCGGCCGGGACTCCGGAAGCGCTCTCGACTGCTCTGTCGAGATGGCGGTCACCCTACCCTACGTTCTTTCGAACCAAGTATGCGTGTTCCTCATCATCGTCTTCGCTCCGATAGTCTTTTACGTCAGCGGCCTGCACGTGTGGACCCATTTGAGGAACTACAGGAATCCAGGTAGGTCCTCATTCTCCCCTCCTCTCGGCCTCGCCGACCCCTCCCGGATCCCCCGCAACACCCGAGCTGACCCCCTTCCCGCCCCGCCCCGCCCCGCCCCGCCCCGCCCCCCCTCCCTTCGCCTCGCAGTGATCCAGCGGTACTGTCTGCGGATAGCGTTGATAGTCCCGGTCTATCTGGTGGATGCCCTTCTGTCCTTCGCGGTGCCGGACAAGGGCATGTGGGCCCTCGAGCTCGTCAAAGCGTCCTACGAGGCCTTCGCCCTGTACTCTTTCCTCGCGCTCATGCTCGCCTTCGCGGGCGGCCCAGCGTCGCTCGTCGACCTTTGGGAGTCCGAAGACCGGTACCTCAGGGGCTCCTGGATCATGGGCACGTGCCTGCACGGCACCATCAAGCTCGACGGTCTCTTCCTCAAGCGGCTGGTCCAGGGGGTCATCCAGTTTGTCATCGTCAGGTTCCTGATCGTAATCACCGTGCCCATCCTAATCGCGAGGGGGTTATACGAAGAGGGGAAGGTAAGGTTCGACTCGGGTTGGGTCTACGTGGCCTTCATCCACAACGTCTCGCTGTGGATCTGCCTGTACAGCCTGTGGCTCTTCTACCTTAGCACGAAGCACTACCTGAGGCCCTTCTCGCCGGCCCTTAAGTTTGGGCTCATCAAGTCCATCATCTTCATCTCGTTCTGGCAAAAGATCGTGCTGCAGGTCGCGGTGGCGTCCAACGTGGTGAAAACGCCCGACGAGTACAGCAATCGGGAGATTATGGACGGCTGGAACTCCTTTTTGCTCATTCTGGAGTGCCTGCCCATCGCCATCCTCAATTTTTTCGCCTTTGGATCGGTAAGAGTTGCACAACCGGCCCCAAGTCTCTTTCTCTGGTCCGCGAAAACTGACGAGAAAGGCTCTCTCCCCCCCTCTCTCTCTCCTTCGCAGAGGACGGGGTCATACGATGCGGAGTGGGGAAGCTGGAGGATGCTGATGGAGCATGGCAACGCGAAGACTGCCAACGCATTTCCCATCGCGAGCAAGAGCAGCAACAACAACGCGGAGGGTGACAAGCTGGACGAGGACTGGAGCAAGCACGTGCCCACGCCGGTGGCGGCCCTCACCCACGCCATCAATGCCATGGACGTCGTCCAGCACGCGCTGACCACCTTCTCCTCGGGCTACGGCCGGCGGCGGTATCTGGCGCTCGAGCTCAGCCAGAGGGACTCGCACAACGCCCCGATGACTCCGCTGCCTGAGTCCACGGCGGCGGGGGGGCACGGCAGCGAGAGGGAGAACAAGGGCTTCGGGACCTTTGCTTCGCCCTGAACACGCATTGTATCTAATACTGTATCCTGAGCTTCTGTACTACCATTGTTGAAACCAAGCGTTTCCAAATTCGTAATTCTTCATTTGATTCAGCCAAGATTGGAATCCGTTGACAGGAACGAAAAAACCAGCAGCTGGTCGGAAGTCAAGTGCGCCTTGGCTTTGGGCGCGTTGTGTTCAGCCACCATGTTCTTCATGGCTGACGCGGAAGAGTAAGTCCTCCACCCTCCCAATGGCGCTCCTCCCAGCTGACCCGTAAAAAAACTTCTTCTCTCTCTCCCTCTCTTTTTCTCTCTCTCTCTCGCGCTCTTGACAGGGGCGGCGAGTCCAGCCAGCAAAACCCGCTGGTCGGCGAGTCCGGGGGCGAGCTGGAGGGAGGCCTCGACAACTTTTTGTGGGGAGGAGCCCTCGAGAAGGCGGACGATGATCCTTACGTTTCGGAGACTGGCGAGCCTGAGTACGGGCCTTCCGGTGAAGACCTTGACAGAATAATCCACACCAAGTCGGAGCTCGGGCCGTTGATGTTGAAGCAAGTGCCAGAGGGCCAGGTGATGCGGTGCATCGTGAAGCGGGAGAAGGGCATGCTCGGTTTCTCGGAGGACATCGTGCTTTGCGTGCAGGAGCCCTCGAAGTGGGAGAATGACAAGCAGCACCACCGGGTGAGTCCTGGAAATGGAGGTCGAGAGGGCTACCTTTTCCCTGGAAACGTTCGAACTGACCCCCAACTCCTCCACCACCAGGTGCTGCTGGCTCAGAAGAAGCAAAAGTCGTCGACGCTTAACATCCACATTAACTTTCCGGAGATCATGGGCCGGCAGCTCCTTGGTAAGATCAGGTCGATGGACAAGCGGGAGTACACGCTGTACGACGACGGGGACAAGAAGGAGCGGAAGGAGCTCGGGTTCTGCAAAGTGACCACGGCCGGCGCCACCAAGCCGATCACTTTGGAGGCCAAGGTGAAGGTGGACCAAGGGGCGCTCCTCGTGGAGTCGTACGATCTGGAGACTGTGCAGCCCAAGTACAACAAGGACAAGGGCAGTTACTACCTCCCGTTCGAGAGGGTGGGGGAGAGGGTGACCATGAACTCGCGTCACAACTTTTTACTTCAAAAGTCTGACGCGAAGAAGAAGAGGAAGAAGCCCCTGCAGATTGGAAAGATCGAGAAGAGTATGTTCGCGCTGGACATCCGCTACCCGCTTACCCCCCTGCACGCATTCTTCATCGTGCTTTGCCACATCCAGGAATGAATTAGGGAGGGCGGACGGACGGACGGACGGAGCTGCAATCACTTCAAAAAGAATAATGACTTCCCTTGCAGATGATCCTTTACGGTGACACATCGCTCACTTGAAGAGGGCGAGCCCCTCCGACTTGCCCCAGGCGTTCTCCTTGGGAACTTCCGCTGGCGTCAGCTTCTTTTCCTTGGACCCCTTTTCCTTTGACTCCCCCTTCCCGCCCTCGGCTCCCGGCTTGGTCTCCTCCTTGACAGCGTCCTTCTTTGCGGGGGCGGCCACCACGGGGTCCTTGCCCGTAAGCTTCACCCCCTTCAGGACCCCCTTCACGATGGCGGCGGCCTTCTGCACATCCACGGCGGTGGCGGAGCTGAAGCCCATGCCCTCCAGGGACCGCGCCTTCTCTACCGTCCCGTCGTGGAAGCCCTGCATTTTGGCCACGTCATCGTAGAAGGACTGGACTGCGCCGGGCGAGAGGGAGACTTCCTTCATCTGAAGCTTGGAGGCATACTTTTCCAGCTTCCTCGTGGCTCCAAGGACGGTCTCGCAGATATCCCCAGCGTCCGCGAGGGCATTCGTCGCCATGTTGGTGAGCTTCGCGACGAAGCTCGCGTTGTCCCCGGTCTTGTCGTTGGCGAACTCTGCGATCTGCTCCGTGTAAAAGTCGAACTTGGCGCTCAGCTCGCTCTGCTGGATGGTCTTGCAAGCGGCCAGCGACAGCACCGTTCCCGCGTACCTGGAGAACAGCTCTTCCTGCTCCTTGGTTGCCTTGGTCCTCATGCCAGGGCCGCCCAACAGTCCCTTGAGGCCCGCAAACTCGGCGTCCAGGCTGCGGGCGGCCTCCATTGCCTTGTCGAAGAAGGACAGCAGGTGCCTCTTCTCAGCGCTCTGCTCGGAGCGGTGCTTGTCCAAAAGGGCGGCCCTCCTAGTCTTCAGCTCCGCCAACCGCTTCTCCAGCGACGCGATCTCCTCGTCGACCTTGGCGACCTCTGGAGGCAGCTCGCAGGCCTTTGGGTCGGAGCCCCTGAGCACATTCGCCTGATCCCTAGCGCAAGAGTCCCTGAACCTCTTCACGATGGGATCCAGCTTGCCCTTCGGGTCCTCCCTGATCCCGCCGCCCAGCGACTTGTCGAGCTCACCGGCCACCATCCTGTTCCAGTCAAGCGTGACCCTCGCCCTCTCCAGCAGCTTTGGGCCGCTCTCGGCCTGCTTCAACTTGCCGAGGCGCTCAAACTTCTGCCTCACGTTGTTTCTGTGATCCTCCGACCTGGAGGCGCCGTCACCGCCCTCGCTCGTCGTCAGGGCGCCCACGACCTCGACCAGAAACTGTCTGGATTTGGACTCCAGGCCGGGGTGGCCCCTGAGGGCCTTGACCTCCTGGGAGACCGACACGAGGACCTCCGCTGCCCGCTTCCCGTACTCCTCGGAGCTCTGGGTTACTGATATGGATGACGCCAGCTGGTCCTTGACGCCGGATCCTTCCTTGCCGTCCAGCAGGACACCAACCATGCGCACGGCTTCCCTTCCAGGGGCCTGGAGCTTGGAGCTCGAAGGGGGCGTTGGATCAGACGCGGGCTTCTGGGCGGTCGCTGCCTCCGCCTGCTGCTGCTGCTGCTGCTGCTTGTTTCCCGCGTTGTCCCTCCTCCTTCGCACTGGGGTGAAGGACTCCTCGCTCTTCTTCGCATCCCTTCTCTCCGTGCCGTTCCCAAGGCTGATCACCCTCTCACTGCCACCCCTGGACTCGACCTTGGCCTGTCCCTTGCCCTTCAACTTCCCTGCAGCTTCCTTCTCCGCGGCCTCCCTCGCCCTCCTGTTCCTGCGCTTCTTGGCGCTCTTGCTCAGGCTCTGGCCTTCCGAGCCCACGCCGTTCAGCTGCACTAGGTCGTACCCGCCCATAACTCACCCCTCCCTCTCTCGTGCGATCGTACGCTACGCTCAGATATGCTACCGCATGCCACACTCCAAGCTTCGATCTTGGCGTCTTGGCATCGCATTGCGAATTCTAATATCAATGGAGGGCGAATTGGACATCCCCCCCCAAGACCGGAAATCAACAACAAGCAAGAGAGAAGGAGAATTGCAGAAGTGGGTCTCTAGCGGTTTCTTCGAGCCAGCTCACCGGTCTTGGCAAGTTTAACTTTACTTTACTTCTCTCTTCTCTCTCTCGATCTCGACAGCCTTCCCAAGATTGCAATGGGTGGGTGTTTTTGAATGACTCATAGCACCAGCTGGAGAGAGAGCAGAGCTTGAGATCACACAGCAGTCGGTGGCCCCCCAGTGCGCACGAGACCGAGAAGGGTCGCAACCTGGGCGGCGGGGGGAAAGGGTCGCTTTGCGTGATTGCTTGACGCGATGGGCTTCCTCTCCAAGCTTCTGTCCCTCTTCGGAGGTGGGTCCAAGCAGGTCAAGATCCTTGTCGTGGGGCTTGACAACAGTGGCAAGTCTACTATCATACACAAGTGAGTGCGCCCCCTACCACTCCCGCGTCTGCCCGGATTCCGAGCCTGACTCCCGACACACACCTCCCGCTGCCCCCCCGTCCCCGTCCGTCCCCAAAGGCTGAAGCCAAACGCCGAGAAGAAGACCTCGGTTCCCACGGTTGGGTTTAACATGGAAGCCTTTGAGAAGGGGAGCCTGCGTTTCAACGTCTTTGACATGTCCGGCGCGAACAAGTACCGAAGCCTTTGGGAGAAGTACTACAAGGACGCTGAGGCCGTCGTCTTCGTGGTGGACACGTCCGATAAGTTTAGGATGTGTGTGGTTAAGGTAAGGCCGTCCGCCCCAACCCGCCGCGGCTCCCAGACGCTCCTTCTTTGCTGACTCCTATCGCCGGACCAATTCCCAGGACGAGCTCGAGAGGATGCTCTCTCACGCGGAGCTGGAGAAGGTGCCGATCCTCTTTTTCGCGAACAAGAAGGACCTCATGAACGTGAGTGGCGGCCTTGACAGCCTCGTGTATATCATCACCAGATGCCGTGTTTACAGCAAAAAACTGACTCGTTTCTTAGGCCATGTCCCCCGTGGAGTGCGCAAAGTACCTCGAGCTGGAGACGATCAAGGACCACGCGTGGCAGATCGTCCAAAGCAACGGTCTGACCGGGGAGGGCTTGAGCACCGGGATCGACTGGCTTGCCCAGTCTCTCAGCAAAAAGAAGTGATCTTGCCACGAGGTGCTCAGACCCAGGAGGTCCTGTACTTGAGGTACTCTCCCAAGTGGTAGGCCGGGATGGACGAGAGCACGAAGCACAGCGACAGGATGGTGACCAAGGGCTTCTCGTAGAACGAGATGGACATCATCACCAGGCTCGAGGTGAAGACCACGAGGGCGCACCCAGAGGTCAGGATCCGCTTCCTGGTCCAGATCTGCGAGTGAAGGGTCCACTGGAACTTGAGGTACGAGCAGGCAATCATGGCGTAGAAGTACCACGAACTCTGGCCGAACAGGGCGAGGAGGTCGTCAAAGCTCGGACCCGTGAAGAGCAGGCAGATGGCCGGCCAGATTCCCTGGTCGGATTGTAACAAAGATTTGAGTGCATGTAAAACAAAGCGATGTCAGACAGATGAGAGAGGTAGAGAAAGGGGGAGCGTATGTTCGGGAACCCACCTGCATGATTACGGCGGCGTAAGGAGCGCTCGTTTTCTTCCCCAGAAGTGCTATGAACGAGGGCATCTGCCTGTTTCTGGCCACCGCGAAGAGCCACCGCCCCCCTGTGGCGATGCCTCCATTCAGGCAGGCCAGAGTGGAGAGCGCTATGAAGACTGTGAAGACACTCTCGTACTGGGGGCCCGCCGCTAACCTGACCACGTCGGCTGCGACCCCCCGGCCGTTGCCCTGGTCCGCTGGGCTCAGCACGCAAAAGTAGCTCACCACCAGCGCGAGGTAGGCCAACAGTATGGTCAGCATTCCGTAGAAGAGCCCCCCCCTGACGTTCTTCCTCGGGTTCACGACCTCCTCACTGAGGCACACCACCGAGTTGAAGCCGTTGACGCTCCACAGCAGCGACGTCACGATGGAGTTGACCTGCTGCACACTGGCCCTGCTCCAGTCCGGCCTTATGTTCTCCCTGATGATTTGGCCGTGCTGCACAGCGTACCTGACGCTGAGGGCAAAGACAAAGGCGACCATGGCCCCCTTCATCGCCGCGAAGCAGCGGGCGACTCTGCTTACCGTCCTCGCGCTGCAGCAGTTGAGCCACACGATGCACAGGATTCCAATGATGGCCAGCGCCTTGATCTTGATGCTGTTGATGGTCTGTCCCTCCACAGGCACGCAAGCCTCCTCGTGCTTCAAGTCAGGCCAGAGCTTGCAAGAGATGTGTGTGGAGAAAGTCAGGGCCTGCATGCAGGTCGTGCACGTCTGCAGGAAGATGTACATCATCCAGGCGTAGGTGAAGCCGGGCATATTGCCAAAGGCCACTCTGATGTACTCGTAGTCCCCACCGGCGGAGGGCAGGAAGGTGGACAGCTCCAAGTACACCGCAACGCAGCACAGGGTGACGAAGCTCGCCACCGCGAAAAGGATCAGCGCGGAGAGCAGCGACCCGACCTGCATGATCTCGTGGCTGATGAAGATGCCATTCAGCAGAATCGTGATGGTCAACGAGTACACGTCCCAGAACCCAAGGCTGGCCCTGAGCTTCCTCGGACCGGGGGTCTCGTTGAACTCGAGGAGCTCGCTCCCCAGATCCTTGGTCGGGCTCCGGAGGAGCCATGTGCTCTCCGACAGGTGAGGCGCGCTCGTCGCCATGGTGTCGGCCCCGCGCCGCGCGAAATCCTTCCAGGCCTTCCTGGTACCCCTGCTGTCGAGGCCCCAAACTCAACACGTCTTTGCCCTAGGCTCGCTCGGCGCGCTTATGGGGCATCGCGCCCGCGTCTCTCCCGAAACCAGCGACTGACTTCCGGGCAGATCGCGCGCAAAGGTCCTCTCCAGCGGGCACAGGCCTTTGCCTTTTCTCTTCTCCTCTCACAACCAACACACACACTTGGCCTAGTGCGAAACGACCTTTTTTTTTGGTGGCCGTGTTATGGCTCGTCTCTGGCGGTAAGCCGAGCCGCCAGAGGCGCCTGGAGGGTGGATGCCGACCGATTCAAAGGTCGGCTCTTCACCCGACTCCTAACACCCTCAGGGCCTCGCGCGCACTTCGGTTCCCAAGCCGCTCGCCGTGCCGTACCTCGTCCTGATGTCTCGTCCTGAGGCCTGGAAATCCCAGCAATCATCCGAGTTCCGTATCGATCGCGAAATTTTCCATCTCCCAGAAAACGGGAATTTCCCTCCCGAGAAATTCTCTCGAGAGGAGAGCTCTCTCGAGAGTAGAAATCGCGGGTTGACGCTCGTGGGGAGGAGGGGGGGGAGCGAGGAGGGCCCCTGGCGAGGTGGGGAAGGCGCGAAACACATCACCAGCCGGCGGTGAAGGGGTTGCTCGCGGCGGTGGCGACTGACCGGCGGGAGGTTTCGTCGGGCGGGAGGGTTAGGGCACCGTTGAGGTTCTTTGGCGTCGCCTCCGCGACCTCGAAGGAACGAGCGGCGCAAGTGAGTTGAGTGCATTTGAGTGCATTCTTCCGCCACACCAGACGCGAACCCGTGGCCCTTATAACTGTCTCGCTCGAGAGACCGAAGCTTCGCGAGTGCCGGGGCCGGAGAGGGGGCCATGGCGAGAACGAAGAGAAACATCGAACAGGTAATGCGGGAAACTCACGGAAAACTCGAGAAGCGGAGGAGAAGTGAAGAGGAGAGGGTTGACTCCTTGTCTTGTCTCTAACTGAGCTCTCCGGAGGACCTGACCTGACACGACTCTTTGCTTCGTTTTCTCGTCGTTTTCTCGAATGCGCAGGGGGGGCCTAGCTCCGCGCCTGGGACGAGCGCGAGCGGGTCCTCCGGGGCGAAGAGGAGGAGGTACAGGCCCGGAACCAAAGCGCTGATGGAGATCCGAAAATACCAAAAGACGACGGACCTGCTGCTTCGCAAGCTTCCCTTCGCCAGGCTGGTGAGGGAGATCGGAAACACGGTTTCCGTGGAGCCGTACCGTTGGACCGCGGAGGCCCTACTGGCACTGCAGGAGGCCTCTGAGGCTTTCATGGTCGGCCTCTTCGAGGACTGCAACTTGTGTGCGATCCACGCCAAGAGGGTCACTATCAGTGAGTGCTCAAACCCTCTCGATGCCACGCGCGAGCCCTTACTCCCGGTCTCGAGGCCCTCTGTCTCACACGCCTTGCCTCCTTTCCTCCCAACACACAGTGCCCAAGGACATGCAGCTGGCGAGAAGGATCAGGGGACCGGTCTATGGTATAGCTTCGTACTAGGCTGCCGGGAGCGAGAAACGAGCGGGGCGTTGGCGCCATGTACAAACAGAAACACGGGGCAGAATGTAAATAAAACAGACCATCTTGAGAGAGGAGAAGAAGAGAACTCTCCACCTTTGCCCACGATTTGGGCGCGGCTACTTCCATTTTGCCGTGACGTAGTCCTGGTAGGGGCCCGGCTTGTCCAGACCCTTCTCGTCCTTGAGGACAAGGTGCTTGGAGCGCGGCTTCGAGTTGAACTCGTCGTGGAACTTTCCGTCGGACATCATCTCCTCGCTCACCGTCTCCATCTGAAGCTGCATCTCTGCCAGCTCGTCCTGGGCGTCCATTCCCTTCTTGGCGCCGAACTGCCACGTGTCGAAGGCCTCCCTCTCCGGGAAGGCCCTCTTCACCTTCTTCTTCTTCTCCTCCCCCCTCCCCCCCTCTGCGGCCTGTTTCGCGTCAGCCCCGTCTAACGACCCGGCGTTCACGAGGGCCTCAAAGTCGTCGTCGTCAAAGTCCTCCTTCGCGGGGGCGGAGGCCTTTTCCTGCTGTGCGTCGCCCTTGTTCGCCAGCCTGTTATACACGTTCGACGCCCCCGTGAAGAACTTAGGCCACACCACAAGAAACACGACGCCGAGGAAGACGTACATGAGGATCTTGACGGCCAGGCTGAAGACCTCGCCCCAGCCCTCGTCGTTTCCCCCGCCCCCCCCTCCGCCGCCGCCGCCGCGATCGTCGTTCCCGTTCCCCCCGCCGCCATTGCCGTCGTCGTCGAGCTTGGCAAAGAGGTTCTCCTTCCCCTCGAACGCCTGTTCAAGCGCCTTCCTCGCCAGCTCTTGTTTTTGGTCCGTCTTGGGCACGGCGCGAGGCTCGTCCGCCGCGAAGAGCTCGAACCTGAAGCGCCTCGATCTCCCGACCTCCATGCCCGCTCTGCGGGACGACGCCGCGTGCCTCCTGACCCGAAAGGTCCTTCCTGACCCTCGCGAGGAGTGTTCTGGAGAACGGCTTAAGGACCCTGTGACCTCACTGTGACTCGCGGGCCGCGTCCTCGCGCACCCTCTGCAGGGCAGCCGCGTCGCCATGGTCTCGCGTGGTGATCTCCCGCCCACCTCTCGAAACGGGCCGCTCAATTCCTCTGCCCACTCGCGGAGGGGTCTTCGACTTCTTAGGCTCCACAGCCGGAGCGCCTGCCGCCCTCACTCTCGCTGTTTTATGGATGAGCCTTGATGTCCAAAAAAAAGACGCCCCCTCTCCTTCCCCTTTTTCACGTCGAAATTTCCGCCAAACCAAAAACCAACAAATCGAGGACACAGCACGCGAGAGGGTGGAGTGGAGGGGGTAGGCGAGCGCTCGATCGTGACCGCCATGTCGTGGCTCTCGTCCTTAACGGACGTCGCGAAGAACGCCGAGGCCCTGCTGAACAGCGTGGACGCCAAGGCAAAGGAGGTCGCCGTCGTCACGAACCAAGTTGGCGCGTTGCCAAACCAGGCGGCC
>Ga0160423_10002690_pt1 | contig 14798 bp, 17 predicted proteins | sample CRUFie14St8metaG_FD_108191 | JGI IMG/M metagenome (GOLD analysis project Ga0160423, IMG submission 108191) | Marine microbial communities from the Costa Rica Dome - CRUD Field 142mm St8 metaG | ecosystem: Environmental > Aquatic > Marine > Oceanic > Photic zone | place: Costa Rica: the Eastern...
CTTTATGGCAAAACAATTAGAAATATCGGAAGATAAAATAGATGTTGAATATTTAATATTAAAGAGAAGATTATATGAGAATATGATTTATCCACAGAAAAGAATTCAGGCGTTCTCGCCAGCAAGTGGAAAACCAAGTGTTAATAAGGTTATGAATAGGTTACAAGAGTTTATAGATGAGTGTTATGATGACAAAGGTAAAATCATTTCACACGACTATGAAAAATGTGAACCACACAAAAAGTGTAGAAGTTGTAAGGATTTATAATGACAGAACCAAGTTTAAGATTGAAAGTAACGGATTTTTTAGCAACAGATTTTGAACAAGAAGTATTTCAAGAGTTGATGAAAATTAAACAAATGGACTATCTAAGTGGTGTTCCATTTCCATTGTATCTTTGGTATGATAGACAAACAGAAATGGTGGACTTAAATACATTAGAATCATTTATTAAGTATTGGAAAACTGATGGTCAGTTTAATACTAAAATAATTATTATTCCAGAACTAACTGATGACCAAAATCATTTTATAATGTATGACATCAGACCAAAGGGAGTGAAGCCAGCAAATAAAGATTATATGGAGAATTTTAGATTTGCATATGAGTATGATAATCCAAGAGATATTGTAAATGGTTTAAAGCAATTTGTAAAAACATACGAGTTCGTTAATAAAGATGAACTAAATCCAGAACCAATCAGAAAACAAAAACGAAACGACTAATGAAGATAGCAATTATCGGAAGTCGAACCTATACCAATAAAACAAAAATGAAGAATTTTATGTTCCGACTAAAAATGGAACACCCTGAAGTAGAGATTGTTAGTGGTGGTGCCAAAGACGGAGCAGATAAATATGCCAAGAGATTCGCGTTAGAATTTAAAATACCTTATAGTGAGTTTCCACCACAACATCAACCACATAATATGCATTGTGTAATGGAGGCTTATAATTATGGAAAACAATACGCAGCAGGTTATTATCACAAGCGAAACAAAGATTTAGTCAAATATTCTGACAAGGTTGTAGCATTTTGTAAAGACGGAGAGATTACCAAAGGGACAAAGTCAGCATTAGAATATTGTGAAAAAATAAATAAAAAATACATTATTCTTGACTGAATATATATTTATATATAGATTATGAAAGAAGATAAATTAACATCAGTAAAAGTCATTGACGAGTTATATAGAAAGTTTAGAGAAAAATCTATTCGTGATGACTTTTCATTACAAAAATTAGTAAACCGCAGTCTTGATTTATTTGTTCACGATGAAGAATTTCAAAAAACTATCGTTGAGTATGATAACTTAGAAGAAAGTGGTTCAAAGTATTAACATAAGGCAAGGGTTATATGGATAAAATTAAATTACCTAAATTAGTAAAAAGAAGAGATAAAAAGAAAATTTTGTTATTAGCAGATGACTTGAGAATGACAAGTGGTGTCGGTGTTATGTCAAGAGAAATAGTTTATGGAACTCTTGATAAGTTTGATTGGGTTCAGATTGGTGGTGCTATTAAACACCCTGATAAAGGTAAGATATTTGATTTATCAGATGACTTGGCAGAACAAACAGGTGTAGAAGACGCCTATTGTAAAGTTTATCCAGTTGACGGCTATGGAAATCCAGACATTGTAAGAGAACTAATTCAAATTGAAAAACCAGACGCCATAATGATTTACACAGACCCAAGGTTTTGGATTTGGTTATATGAAATGGAACACGAATTAAGACAAAGCATTCCTATTTTCTATTATAATATTTGGGACGATTTGCCTTATCCAATGTGGAACGAACCTTATTATGAAAGTTGTGATTTGATTATGAACATTTCAAAACAAACACACAATATTGTGCAAAATGTTTGTCAGAACAAACCAAGAACAGATTGGGATTCAACCTATATACCACACGGAATCAATGAAAAGTTTTTCTATCCAATAAATAATGAAAAAGAAAGATTGGAAATGAATAAAATGAAATCAGAATTATTTGAAGGACAAGATATAGATTTCTCAATGTTATATATCAATCGTAATATTAGAAGAAAAATGACATCAGATACTATAATGGCATTTAAAACATTTGCAGATAAACTTCCAAAAGAAAAAAGAGATAAAACTGCATTCATACTACATACACAACCAGTAGACCCGAACGGAACAGATTTACCGGCTGTTGTAAGAGAAATGTGTCCTGACTTAAACATAATATTTTCTACATCTAAGTTAGACAATAAACATATGAATTATTTATACAACATAGCAGATGTTACGATTAACTTAGCGAGTAATGAGGGATTTGGATTAGGAACTTGTGAAAGTCTAATGTGTGGAACACCAATTATTGTTAATGTTACGGGTGGACTACAAGACCAATGTGGATTCAAATTAAAAGATAAACACATTACTTATCAAGATTATGCAGAGATTGAATCTCTACACGATTGGAGAAAGTGGGAAAACAATAAAGACTTAACTCACGGAGAGTGGGCAAAACCAGTATGGCCTAAGAGTCGTTCATTACAAGGTTCACCACCTACACCATATATTTTTGATGACAGGTGTGATTGGATAGATGCGGCAGACTCTATCCAATATTTTTATGATATGACACCAGAAGAAAGAAAAGAGTGTGGATTCAAAGGACACGAGTTCGTAACCGGTGATGACGCAATGATGAGTGCAAGAGCAATGTGTGGTTTATTCATAGAACATATGGAAACTGCATTTGAAAAGTGGACACCAAGAGAAAGATATGAGGTATATAAAGTATGAAACCATTAGTATTAATTACAGCACCAGTTCAAACTCGCAGTGGGTATGGAAATCATTCAAGAGATATTTGTAGAGCACTAATCGAATCTGATAAATATGATGTAAAAATTCAATCAGTTCGTTGGGGTAATACACCACCAAATGCACTTGAAAAAGATAACCCACACCACGAGGAGATACAAAAAAGAATTTTAACAGAACCAAATTTAAGTAAACAACCAGATTTACATATTCATATTGTGATACCGAATGAATTTCAACCAATAGCTAAGAAAAACATTGGTATTACTGCCGGTATTGAACATACTATTCCACCAGCAGATTGGGTAGAGGGGACTAATCGTATGGATATGACTATATTCACATCTGAATTTTCTAAAAAATCATTTGAAGACATAAACTATGACAAAAAAGATAATAGAACAGGACAGGTTGTAACACAATTGAGAATGAATAAACCAAGTGATGTATTGTTTGAGGGTGCAGACCCTGAAATATATAAAGAAACAAAAGTTATTTCAGAAGACTTAAAAAATAAATTTGAAAAGATTGATAATGATTTTTGTTTTCTATTTGTAGGACATTGGTTACAAGGTAATATGGGTGAAGATAGAAAAGATGTTGGTATGATGTTAAAAGTATTTTTAGAAACATTTAAAAATCAAAAAAATGCTCCAGCATTAATTATGAAGACCAGTAGTGCAGGATTTTCTATATTAGATAGAAGACAAACTTTAGAAAAAATTGAAACTATTAAATCAGATGTTAAAGCAGATACAATACCAGATGTATATTTATTACACGGAGATTTGTCTGATGATGAAATGAACCAAATGTATAATCACCCGAAAGTAAAAGCTCATTTGTCATTTACACACGGAGAGGGATTTGGTAGACCATTATTAGAAGCATCATTTAGTGGTAAACCAATATTGGCACCAATCGCAACAGGACAAAAAGATTTCTTGGATTATGACTATACGGTGGGATTACCATATAATATGCATCAAGTTCCACAATCAGCATTCCCAAAAGGATATGCCAATGAAAATGCAATCTGGCCCACGGTTGATTATGGTCAAGCCAGTGCATTGATGAATGATGTATTTAAAAACTACAAGAAATATCAACTTCGTGGTAAAAAACAAATGATAGTCAATCGAGAAAACTTTACTCACGAAAAAATGAAGAAAAAATTAGAATCAATAGTTGACAAAATGTTAAGTGGTGTTTCAAAAGAGGTATCATTGAAACTACCTAAATTAAAAAAGAAACAAGATACTAAATTACCAAAATTAAAGAAAGCATAAAATGGCAGAAGTAAAAATAACTTGTCCTAATTGTTTTAGTGATAAACAATGTTTTGAAGAAACAGCTATGGACTTTAAATCTTATATGTGTTTTAATTGTGGGTTCACGAGTAATTCAGCATATACAAAAGGTTCTGAAGCATTGAAAAGAGCAGAAAGTTCGTCAACTCAGTTAATGAGTGAAATAAGTTTGTATGATTATGATAGAAAAATAACTTGGTTTCCAACAGTATTGAATATGGGTAAATTTGGAGTTATTTATCCCGAGGGTAAAAAAAACAATTGGACTTGGAAGTTTGCACAAGTTAGAAAACTATCACAAGAGGAACAAAAAGAACCAAAGTTTGAGGGACACGAACACACATTGGACTTAGAAAATGCCAAAGAATATGGACAACACGAGTTTTTTGAAGCTTGTAAAGATATGGGAATCGTAAAAGATTTATGAAGAATACCTATTGGGATGCAATACAACCTGGTGATGTTGTTTCTTTTATGTATAAAGGACAGACAGATGACTCTAAATCAGCCAGAAGAATTGTAATTTGTCTTGCTCCAAGATATGAACATAGAAAAAAAACAACTGGTAGAACTGTTGAATATTTCATAGGATTAGAAATATTCAATTCACAAAAACCTAACATAACACCAACCGTTATTAAACAATTATTTGAACTATTGGCAGAAAACGCAGATATTGTTTTAACAGATGAAGAGTCCGGTGGTGTTGCAAGAATGGAAAAAATCTACTTAGAGTTAAAGTCATTGTTAAAAAGAAATCCACAATTATTCAGAACATATTTTCATAGAGAGGCCAGAAAAAGAAGAGTCTTTCTTGAAAACAAATACGATAGATTAAACTCTTTACAAATAAAACAAATTACAGAAAAATTGATTGATGAAGAAAAAGATGTGATTGTTATAGGAGATGGAAATGAAGATTAGTTATGGAATAACCGTATATAATGAACACAAAGAATTAGATAATTTATTAGACCACTTATCTAAACATATTAGAAAAGAAGATGAAGTAGTGGTTACACGAGATATATCAAAAGTCGGCGATAAAAGTATCGTCCAAGATGAGTTTTACGCTCTTGAAAAGGTATTAGAAAAATATGAATATGGAGCTTACTTTAAACCAAAACAACTTAAAGTAAATACATTTCATTTCAAGAAAGACTTTTCAGCATTAAAAAACTATACAAAAGAACATTGTTCAGGTGATTTTATATTTCACATTGACGCAGATGAAATACCTAATCCAATACTAATGGAACAATTACCAACGATATTAGATATCAATGATACAGATTTAATATGGGTGCCAAGAATTAATACGGTAGAGGGGATTACAGACTTTCATCTAAATCTATGGAAATGGAGAGTAACAGAACAAGGGTGGATTAACTTTCCTGATTATCAGGCAAGAATATTTAGAAATGTAGAAAACATCAAGTGGGTTAAACCGGTTCACGAAATTATAGAGGGAGCGAAAACTTACTCACATTTACCACCACACGAAGAATTAACTTTACGACACGATAAAGACATCAAACGACAAGAAGTTCAGAATAAGCTATATGAGGATATAATATAATGAACATTATAAATAAACAATATAAACTTTTAGAATTAAAGAAACCATATCCGGTTTGGATAATTGATAACTTTCTAAATAAGGAAACATTAGACAAGATACATAAAGAGTGGCCAGATAAAGATGATTCTAACTGGCACGGTGGACACGAAATGATTGACGGAGAGAAAAACATACTTGAACAAGGTATGTTATCATACGATATAAAAGACACCAAAGGTTTTATGAAAGAGTTTTTAGAATTTATACATAGTGAAGATTTCACTAATAGTGTATCTGAGATTACAAATATAAAAGATTTAATTGGAGATGATAGTATGAGGTGGTCTGGCATTAGAACAATGTTGCCAGGTTCATTTCAAGCTATTCACAGCGACGCTAGACTCAATCCAGAAACAGGTCTAAGAAAAGAATTGACTTGTTTGATTTACTTTAATGATTGGAAGAGAAACGACAATGGGTGTTTTGAAGTTTGGAATGATGATATGACAAAGTGTACAAACTCATTTGCACCAATCAATAATAGAATGGTTATATTTTTAAATACAGACAAATCTTATCACGGAGTTCCAGAAGTGAGTGCAGAGAGAAAGTCTATTACTTGGAGTATCTTAAAAAAGGGTGATGTCGGAAAAAGAAGTAAGGCATTATTCGTTTCAAGACCACAAGATGACAAAAAAATAGGTGAGTTAGGTGAGAAGAGGGCATACATAAAGGATGCTAAATGAAGTATCCAATGTTCAAAGTTCATATCGATACTGATTCTGCCTTAGAACAGATTGAACCAGTGTTAAATAGTGGTTTTGTTAATGAGGGAGAACAAGTAACCGAACTGACTAATTACTTTTCAGAATATTTTCAACACGAAAGAGTGGTCGCACTAAATAGTTGCACATCTGCTTTGACATTAGCACTTAAATTATGTGATGTAATGCCAGATGATGAGATAATAGCGACATCAATGACTTGTGTAGCATCCAATACACCGATTCATACATTTGGTGCTAAGGTTGTTTGGGCAGATATCAATCACACAACAGGTAATATAGAGCCCGATAATATAGAAAAACTTATCACACCGAAAACAAAAGCAGTGTTGTGTGTAAATTGGTCAGGCCTACCTTGTGATTTAAAAAGAATATATGATATTTGTGAAAAAAACAACATAAAGTTTATTCAAGATGCTGCTCACTCAATCGGTTCAACATACAAAGGGAAACAATCACACCATTTTGCACACTACACTTGTTATAGTTTACAAGCTATTAAACATATTACAACAGGTGACGGTGGACTATTAGTTGTAAATACAAATGATGATGACTACCAACGAGCAAAAGCATTAAAATGGTTTGGTATTGATAGAGACTCAACAAAAGATGAAAAGGGTGAGTGGAAAGGACAAAGATGGGAAATGGATGTTGTAGAAGCTGGATTCAAGTTTCATATGAATAATATAACAGCCGCCATAGGACTATCTCAAATACCACATATGGACACAATTATTGAATCACATAGAAACAATGGGTTATTGTATGAAGAAATATTTTCAGATGAAATGTTCGTTAGTGGTTTAAGTTATCCAAAAGAATCATCACCAACATTTTGGGTTTACACCGCAATTTTATCAGAACATTTAGATAGAGATAAAATTATTCAAGAACTAAATGATGAGGGGATAAATGCCGGATTGGTTCACGTTCCTAATCATTACTATACTTGTTTCAAAGATAGTTTTACAGATTTACCAGAAACGGATTACTTTAACAAACATCAAATATCATTACCTTGTGGTTGGTGGTTAGATGAAAAGGATATTCGTCATATAGCAAAATCATTATTACAGAAGTGTGAAGAAAATAGCATTATTAGGAAGTAGAGAACTCTCGGAAAAAATACTCGAGTGGATTATCAAACAAAATAATTGTGAGATAGTTGGAGTCGTAGCACCATCATATAAAACTTGGTGGAATGATAAATTAAAAGAAAATGCTATGAATTGGGGAATAGATACTTTTGATGATATTCAAGATGTGATAGACAAAAAGCCAGATGTTATATTTTCTATAAACTATTGGAAAATCATTGATGAAGAACACATCAATCAGATGAATGGAAAAATTGTAAATATTCATCACTCTCATTTACTAAAATATAGAGGTAGATACTCAACGAGTTGGGCGATAGTAAATGGAGAAAAGTATCACGGAACATCACTACACTACATAACTCCTGAGTTAGATAACGGCCCAATAATTTCAAGCTATAAATGTGAGATAAAAGATGACGACACAGCTGAGAGTTTATTTACAAGAGTAGAAGAACTGGCATTTAATATGTTTAAGGATAACTATAATAATATATTAGATGATAACATAGATAATTTTTTAGAACCGGAATCAAATTATTATCACTACGATAAAGATTCAAATAAAGATTTAGAAATGGATTATGGTTATCCAATAGAGGACATATATAATTTTGTTAGAGCGTGGAGTTTTAAAGACAGACCAAAACCTTACTTTACTTATAAAGGAAAAAGGATAGAATTAAATTATGAAAGATAAAAGAATACTAATATTGGGTGGAACAGGTGCATTAGGTAAAACTCTAATTCGTAGATACCAAGATACAAATAGTATTTTAATTTTTAGTAGAGATGAACATAAACACGTTGTTATGCAAAAAGACACTCAGTATAATGATAATGTTGACTATAAAATAGGTGATGTTAAAGATAGAGATTCAATCAGAAACTCTATTGATGATTTCAAACCAGATGTCGTAATAAATACAGCAGCTCTTAAACACGTCCCAATATGTGAAAACAATTCCTTTGAATCAGTAAATGTCAATATTTTAGGACACCAAAATGTTATTGAGGCGGTTAAAAGAAGTAATCACAAAATAGAAACATTAATATTCATCTCAACAGATAAAGCTTGTAAACCAATCAACATTTATGGTATGTGTAAGGCAATATCTGAAAAAATGTATATGGACTTTGCATATAAACAAGATGATATAAAAGTTTGTTTAGTTAGATATGGAAATGTGTTAGAATCAACGGGTTCAGTCATACCATTTTTTAAAAGTTTATTAGAGAAAGGAAGTAAAACACTACCTATAACTCATTTTGATATGACAAGATTTTTACTATCATTAGAACAAGCTACTGACTTAATACAATGGTCTTATGATTACTCAGACTCACACGGAAAAATTGCTATACCAAAGGTTAAGTCTTTTCTAATTACTGATATTGCCAGATGTTTAGCAAAACACTATGGTAGTAAAGTTGAGTTAGAGGAAGTTGGTATCAGACCTGGTGAAAAGATACACGAGGAAATGATATCTTCTGAGGAGTGGTTAAAAACTGAGGACGCAGGAGAAAACTATTTAATCAATCAGAATGTTGACTTTTACTCACCCGGTGAACCATTAGATAATGACTTTCTATACAAGGAGATGAAATCTTATAATTCAAGGGATTCACTTATGGGTTTTGATGAGGCATATGACTTCTTAGTAAAAACAGGAGTTTTGGATGAAAAAAGTTAATGAAACAACTGAGTTTGGTTTAGATATGATAAGGGGATTACCACAGGCATATCATTACACAAAAAACAAAATTAATCATCAGTGCATTGTAAAAAGACCATTAGAACAAATGTATAAACTCGTTAGTGATAATGTAGAAGTTACAGATAAATTTAATATATCAAATCCAACTGAGATATATGAATATGAAGGGCCAACTTGGATTAAAAAAAAGTGGACACCACCACCACTAAAAAAAATGTTCAAGGATAGTATTACTTTTGATAAACCAACTATCGTTATCAATAACAAATTTGCAGGTGAAATAACAGAAAAAATGGTGGAAAGTTATCAAAATAAATTCGAACCAGATTTAGAGTATGATGCCATAACAAGACCTGAATATGAAACAAACAGAAGAAATATGGTTTCAGTAAATTCATATAGTTTAACTTTTATTTCCGAGTTAGTTAAAAGATATTCTGATAAATTCAAAATAATTTACATTTCACCAATCTTTAATGATAGTTATTTTAAAGACCATAATATTGTATTTAGAGTTGATGATTTTGAATATTTAGAAAAAAATCATCCTGAAGTTTACACGATTAAACAATTCTTAGAGGAAACAGATTTGACTGACGATTATAATATTGCACAATTTATGTTGGAGGCAACATCAGATAGACATTTAACATTGGTTGGTGGTAATTGTAAATTATCTTCTTATTTTGGTGGTGATGTTATAATCTATATGTCAGAATTTTGGAGATACGGAAATATGAGAGGGGATAGAGGAATATTTAAGACAGACTCTTGGTTAAAACATTTATCAGGAGCAAATATTATTCAGATGAATACTTATAATGATATATTGAATTACATTGACGAGAGTTGGGTCGAAGGAGAATAAATTAGTATGAATATAATGGTTACAGGTGGAGCAGGATTTGTAGGAACAAATCTAATCAAAAGATTATTAAAAGACGGACACAATGTTGTAAGTCTTGATAACTATTCAACAGGTAAAAAAGAAAACGAACAAGAGGGTTGTACTTATTACGATTGTGATATTAGAGATGTTGTGGACTTTGGTTATTTTATGGAAAAACCAGATGTCATTTATCATTTAGGAGCATTAGCAAGAATACAACCATCATTTGAATATCCAGCGAATACATTGGAGGTTGGTATACTCGGAACACTTAATGTATTGGAGTGGGCGAAAGAAGTAGATAGTAGAGTAATATTCGCAGGTTCATCGTCAGTTCATAGTGGTATGATGAAAAATCCTTATACTTTTTCAAAGAGTGTAGCAGATGATTTATGTTTATTGTATAAAAAACACTTTGGAGTAGATGTATCAATTTGTAGATTTTATAATGTATACGGCCCACATCAATTGACTGAGGGTAAGTATTGTACGGTAGTTGGTATATTTGAAAGACAATATAAAAATGGAGAACCATTAACCATTACAGGTGACGGATTTCAAAGACGAGATTTTACACATATTGATGATATTGTTGATGGTATGATTTTAACTTCTGAAAATGAAACTTGTTGGGACGAAATAGAATTAGGTAGAGGACACAATCACTCAATCAATGAATTGGCAGATATGTTCAATACAAAAATAACATATATTGATGAGAGACCAGGTGAAGCGAGAGAAACTCTTTGTGATACTCTTGTCGCTAAAAGACTTATTGGATATGAACCAAAAGTAAATATAAATGATTACATTGAAGAGGTTATAAGTGAATAATGGAAAAATTACTGCAGTCATAGGAGTAAGAAAAGGTTCTGAAAGAATAGTAAACAAAAACATTAAACCATTTAATGATACAAGTTTATTAGAAAATAAAATCAAAATACTCAAAAATGTAAATAATCTTGACGAGATAGTCGTTACTACTGATTGTGATAAAATGTTTTCATTGGCGGAACAATTAGGAGTTAAGGCAATTACTCGACCAGAATACTATACAAGTAATGATTGTCCAGGTAGTGAAAATTTAGAGTTCATAGCGACACAAGTAGAAACAGATTATATATTATACACACCAGTAACATCACCATTAGTAAAATCAGAAACATACGAAGACATTATTAATACATTTAGAAATCTTGATGATAAATATGATAGTGTTGTATCTATGAATTATTTAAAAGATTTCTTATGGGAAAATGATAAACCATTAAACTACGACCCACTAAACTGCCCGAGAAGTCAAGATATGGAATCTATATTTAGATTAAATTTTGGGGCTTGTTTATTACCAAGAGAAACAATGATTAACAACAAATATGTAGTTGGAGATAATCCTTATTGGTATGAACTTACAGAAACTGAGGGTGTTGATGTTGATGTTCCATTTGATTTCAATATAGCCGAGTTAATATACGAAAAAAATATCAAGAAAGAGATTGATAAAAAAAGAGTAAGAATTTTAGATTGCACGATAAGAGATGGTGGATTTGAAAACAATTTTAGTTTTACAATTGACGAGGTAAAAAAGGCATTAGATACAAGTTCAAAAGTGGGTTATGAGTATTTTGAGATAGGATATCTAACAAATGAAGAATTACTAAAAAAAGATGTTGGTGTTTGGAAAAACATACCATTTGATTTGGTTAGTGAGATTAAACAAGATGTTAATCCTGAGTGTAAAATATCAGTAATGGTAGACTCTTGGAGATATGACATAGATAGACTATTACCAAGTAGTGAAACAGACATTGATTTAATTAGAGTTTGTAGTTATGAAGAACAACTCGATATGTCGTTAGAAAAATGTAGAAAAATAAAAGAGTTGGGATACGAAGTATCTTTAAATATAATTTGTACTTCTTACATTGATATTGATTCTTTTGTAAAGATTAGAGAAAAACTACTAACAGAAGACTTTTTAGATTTTCTATGTTTTGCAGATAGTTATGGTGCTTTGACACCAGACTATGTCAAAAAGATTATGACACTATTCAGAAATATGAATCCAAATGTATTAATTGGATTTCACTCACACGACAATATGTCATTGAGTATGGCTAACACCATAACAGCCATTGAAAATGGTGCTGATATGGTTGACGGAACATATACCGGTATTGGTAGAGGTGGTGGAAATTTAAGATTAGAATTGATAACATTATACTTGACATTAAATAAAGGTTATCTTTTTAGTTTAGTTGAGTTGTTTGAATATTTGGATACTTACATCACAGATGAATCTCGCAAGAAAAGAACAAAAGAAGCTATTTGTGGTATGTTAAATGTACACCCTTATAGATTAGAGGAAATAAAAGAAAAACCTATATCAAAAATATTTAAAGAATTACAAGGTTTAGACTTAGAAAAAAAGAGAAGATATGAAGGATAAAACTAAAAAATTAAAAGAGTTGATGTGGAATCATAAAGAACAATATGATAGAGTTGGTGTATTAAAAGATGCATTCAAGGGAGAAACTGCATATATTTGCACATCAGGCCCAACATTTAATCAGTTCTCATCTGAAAAATTAAATGAATTATTGAAAGATGAATTAGTGTTGTCAATAAAACAGACTCAACACCTTATAGATGACATCACAGATTTTCATTTGTTAAATTTTTGTAATCTAACAAAATACAAATACAATAATCCAAACACGATAGTAGGTTGGGCTATATGGGACGAATCACAACCATACACAATTATAGAAAGATTTCCAGTTGACTTTATATTAGACACATATAAATTAAACGATGGTTCTGCAAAAATAGAAAACACAATGTCATACAATGATTATTGGAAAGGACTTGATATGAATATAGATTTTTCAAGACCTTGGGGGCCTGGAACAATGTATGAGTTGGCTATCCCATTAGCTTTGTATATGGGTTGTAGTAAAATTGTAACTATTGGTTGGGACTTATTCAAAAATACAATAAATTCTGGCCAGAAACAAGATGATTGGTTTTATAATAATATTGAATATCAAAACACCAAAACATTGGCAGGACTTAAAGAACACCTTATGGTTGCGAAAAAAACAAAAGGGTTGTATGAATATTTAGAAAAACAAAATGTTGAGTTGGTGATTGTAGACCCCGACGGTGATAATCCGGCATACGATAAAATAAAAAGGTTAAAAGATATAGATGAAATTAAATAACAAATATGTAATCGGAACAAATATTATGTGGTTTGAGATTGAAATGTATAAAGATTTCATTGACGGACTTGTAAATTTACTTGATACTGATATTGAAAATAAAGAAAATGTAATTATAGATTTATGTTTAAATCTTTCACAACACTTAGAGAAGTTGGATGTGAGCAAAATAACAGAAGATAAAATTATTGATAAGTTTTATAAGGGTGTAGACATAATAAAAAAACTTGGGTATGAGGTAAATACATTTCAAGTAGAGAAAGATGAGTTTTACTTTCACACAGATTACAGAAGAGATTTAAATTACAATTATTGTAAGAAAGTAGATTATGTGATGTGGGGTGAAACAGATAGTTTCTTTCCAAAAGAGGCATTTGAAGCATTAGAGAACTTATCCAATTACACAGATGAACAAGGCATTCACAAATACATTACTTGTTTTGCAGATAGAAAAATGTGGGATAGTAGTTGGGACGATACCGTCCACACAGATTATGTTGATGTAGAATTTGTTGATGATGATAAACAACATTTAAATCTAAATCAATCAAAATCATTACTACCAATAAAAACAATGAACGAAATAAATTCAAAAGTTGATGAACTTGATATTAGAGTTATTAATTATCCAAAGTTAGACGGAAGTTGTTTAGTTATTTCATCAGACTTAATTAAGTTTGGAGTTAATATTCCTTCTTGTATGATTTATAATGATGACCACGGATTATCAATTATGTCTCAAAAACTTATGGGTCAGAACTATAAACAATTCATATTTAAAAATCTATTAAAAGTTCACGCCAGAAGGCATCCAAGTAAAAGATTGTATGTATTAGAAGAGGATAATCCAAACTCATTTGGTGATAGAAAAAATAATACATTTAATAACTTCAAAAAATTATCAGACGAAAATATACAAAATTTAGTCAATAATACAAATAAAAAATTTTATGAATATAAGGACTTAGAAAAATGAAAAGAGCATTGATTACAGGTATAACAGGTATGGACGGAAGTCATATGGCAGATTTCTTATTGGAAAAGGGATACAAAGTATTCGGTATGGAAAGACGTTCATCAACACCTAATAGAGAAAATACATCACATCTGATAAATAAAGATAACTTTGAGTTTGTCAATGGAGATTTAACAGACCAAAACTCAATATTTAGGGTATTGAGAGAAACTAAACCAGACGAGGTATATAATTTAGGCTCTCAATCTTTCGTAGGAGAAAGTTGGAACACACCAGAACAAACGGGTGATGTCACAGGTTTGGGTTGTTTAAGAGTGTTGGAAGCGATAAGAGAATATGGAGAAAATGTCAAATTTTATCAGGCATCAACATCAGAAATGTTTGGTAAAATGGAAAAGTTTGCGAGTGAAAACACAATGTTTTATCCGAGAA
>Ga0160423_10002691_pt1 | contig 14798 bp, 9 predicted proteins | sample CRUFie14St8metaG_FD_108191 | JGI IMG/M metagenome (GOLD analysis project Ga0160423, IMG submission 108191) | Marine microbial communities from the Costa Rica Dome - CRUD Field 142mm St8 metaG | ecosystem: Environmental > Aquatic > Marine > Oceanic > Photic zone | place: Costa Rica: the Eastern...
CTTCCAAAATATTGCCAATAAGACCCAGAAGAGCTCGATTTCATGTCATCACCACTCCTTCTGGAGGCGCCAATAGTATAATTATTTGGATTTGTTGTGTTACCTAATGAGGTAATTGAAACTTGTCCTTCCCCGTGCTTCCCAGTATTTAACTCCTCTACATATGTCGTTTGTAGCTCAAAGCTTAATGCTTGATTTGAAAGAGTATCCTTAACAACTATATCTTTCAAAGGCTCCAAAGAATTATTTACAACCGTAATCTCGTAATTGATTACATCCCCAACATCAACAGTGGTGTTGCCATCGTTTTGAGTTATTGTAGCTGTTTTTGTAACAAGCATAGATGGATTAAAACAACCTGCATCATACTCATCTTCTCTGTAGTCTAATATGCCATTATTATCAAAGTCATCAGGAACAGTATATCCATCTGTACCGCTACTAATTTTACCAAAACTATCTACAGTGTAAGGAGCATCATCCCCTAAAATTCCATCTCTATCAGCTACGGTTGTACTGTCTGTGTATCCAGCTTCGCCAGTATCAAAACATCCATCACCATCTGAGTCAAGTTGGAAAGCATCAATGACCCCATCACCATCTGAATCAATTATTGTAGCTCCAAATACGGGATCATGAACTGTATCAAAATCTGTATCAACAAATGCTGAATCATTGAAATCCAACATCCCATCTAAGTTTGTATCAATAGCCTCAAAGCCTGCTTCAACAACATCATAAATTCCGTCATTATCAGAATCTAGATCTAAGTGGTTTGGAACACCATCTCCATCAATGTCACCGTTACAGCTTTCCTGATGATCAAATACAATGGCATCTAAGTGAATTGAAACAGGATTGTCAGGATCATAAGCAGAAAACAAGATTGCTAGTTGGGTAGTTTCAGAGTCTGTGGTAAAATTAAATGACTCTTCGCTCCACGATGAGCCTGGTGTGAATGTCTGGCTAATTTCAAAGTCAGAATTCATTGACTGTAACTGTAATAGAGTTTCACCTCCAGGCTGATAACCTCCATTTACATCAAAATAAATTACCCCTGCTCTTTGGACAAAACTTACAGTATAATCTGAGTTTGGTGTTACGTTCTCAATAACTACAATTCTATCAAAACTAGTTGTTGCGTCGTGAGAAGACTCATCCCAATAGCTCAAATCATTTTCTCCTGCTCCTTGTAGAAGCTGAATAAATTTCCCATAGTTTTTGCCTTGACTATCGATATAAGGTTGATATAAGTTTGTGCCTGACCATATTTCACCATCACTATTTACTGAAGAAAATGGAGGAGCAATACTTGGCTCCATAAACTTATCCATACTATTATCAGGGAAGTAATTATTTCCTGTATAATTGTCAAATGAGTCTCCATCTAAGCTAAACGAGAAGCAAGCTTCTATCTCATCTAAAATTCCATCATTATCGTCATCTAAATCTAATGTATCAGGGATTCCGTCACCATCTGTGTCAACAGAGAGAGGAACAAAAGCTGGATCATCTACCTCGGGAGTATTCGGATCATCACTCAAATCTCCTAAATCTGGTCTTGAAGTATCTGGATTTCTTTCTGAATTTCCAATAAATGAAATACTGTTATAAATACCTCCTGAATTAATATCACCCGTGGTGATAGTATGTTCCATTATATGGGTTTCTACCTCTCCAACATTTAAAACATATGGCTGAGCAGTATTTACATTATTCCCTGTTTGAGATTCAAGTACTAAAGACGGAGGAGTAATAGGGACATTAAATCCATTATACATAACGTCTGTATAATTGGAATCTAATGTTATTACATCTGCCCCAGTATTTATAATTTTTATTGTAAACTTGACTGTGTCTCCTTCGTTTACTCCCGCTGTTCCGTTATCATCAATATACTCCCCTGTTTTTTCAACTTTAAATGATGGTAAATCACCAATGTATAATACTGTTGGGTCATCAGTTGTATTACCATCGCTGTCATCCCCATCATCACTTACATCACTAGTAACTTCATTGCCTCCATAGTCTTCAGAAATTGCAGTTAATGAATTAGAGAGTCCCTTGGAAGTAACATCCGCAGTCGTAATAGTATATTTTGCTTGATAAATGGCAAAATCACCATACTCCAAATAATTTTCAAAAGAAGTGGTTGATGGATTCCCATCTTTATCAAGAGTCTCAATATATTCAATGTACTTTACGGGGTTTGTGTTAGGTACAGCATCGTATTGAAGATCAGAGCTTGAATCGAAGTTTTGGAATGAGTCTTCAAACTTAAAATTAACAAGAGAAATGTTACCGGTGTTTTCTAATACTATTTTATAAGTTAAGATTTCTCCCGCATCATACTTCCCATCATTTGCTTTTGAAGGGTCTCCTCCACCATCGTCTTGATGATTAATAATTGTTTTTGTAACCTCAATAAGTGGGTTAGGAACGATTATTATCTCTGTTGGATTTTGGCCTGTATCACCTGGGCCTGTATCTCCATCATCAGAAATATCTGAAATTAATGTTCCAGCTCCCACTGCATCTACTGTGACACTATTTACAAGTCCCCCAGTATCAATTGTAACTTGGTCAACTTCATAAGTGGCTGTATATAAAATTGATTCCCCAGGACCAATTGATTCAGGTGAAACCGTTGTAGATGGTCCAACTAAATCCGAGGTCAAATCTCTGGGATTAACTGGATTTTTGTCATTAAAAGTTTCTGTAAAACTGAAGCTATCAACAGTTACATCCCCCGTGTTATTTATTGTAATGTTAAAAGTGATTACCTCACCTCTATCAACATAGCCGTTGTTGTTATCGTCAGCCCATTCCCATTCCTTAATAACCTCAATTGAGGGGTTTTGTGGAATTATAACTTTTGTAACATCACTATCATCTCCATCAGTATTGTCTCCATCATTACTCGTTTTTGAAACATCTGTACCTATAGTAGATTGTGCATCCAGTGATGCAGAATTAGATATTTCACCCCCATCCACAGCATCTTGAGAAACTGTATATCTAGCTTCCCAAACCACAATATCTCCAGGAGCTAAAACAAGCTCGCTAGAGTTAGACGTTTCCGTAAATTTTTTCAAAAATTGTGGATATCCACTGTCTAGGGATAGAGGATTTCCAGAACTAGTGATTGTGTCAGTTGGTGGGTTAGGAATGTTTAAAATTGTGTTTCCTGTATTTTCAATTTTAATGTAATAAACAAGCTCATCATCTAGGACAGGAACAATATTTGGTTGAGAAATTTCAAATAATGTTCCCATCCCAAGTTGATTAGGGCTATATGTATAAATGCTAGAAACTGGTGCATGAGTAATTTGTCCAGAGCTAACTAGTGCATCAACAGTAATTTGAGTGTATGAATTAACACTGCCATTTCCTGGTGCTCCAGATGTTGTTACCAAATAATCGTATTCATTACCATCTTCTGTTTGACTAAACCGTAGTGGGAATCCTGAATTTGAGGAATCTGATTGTTTAAAGCGGTATGTTTTACCCCTCTCAAACGTTATGTTTGATTTTACTTGTCCGTCCTGACTGTAAATAAATTTACCTGCGGAAACTGTAACATCATAAACAATTGGAGTAGGGCTTGACTCTTGAGCAACCATGAGATATTTTGTAATCTCAAAATCAGCATTTTCATTAATTATAAAAGTGGTATAGTCCTCATTGGCTGGTTCATTGTCAAAAAGATCGCTATCAGTACTTCTTGCTGTTTTTGACTCATCTAATAAATCAACATAAGCAACATCTAAAATGTTTTTCACACCTCCATAGTCTTTAATTTCTTGGGTAATCGTCAGTACTGCCTGGTAAACTGCGGTATATCCAGGAAGGATTTTAGTGTTATCAATTATTTCATTTCCACTAATATTTACATCCTTTATATACACAATTTCATTGTTATTATCATACTCTAAATCTGTACATGTTGACGGATCAGGGCAGTTGATGAAATCTAAAGTATCCGTAAAGAAGTCTACTCCAACTGGCTTATATATTGAAACGTTTCCTGTGTTTTCAAGTCTAATTGAATAAACAAGTGTTTCGCCAACGTCAGGTTCACCATTGTTATTTGTATCTAAATGGGAAACGTCTTTTTTAACATCAAGGTTTAAAGTTTTAGCAATAGGAACTTCTGTTGGATTTTTAGCAGGGGATGCCAATTTGTTTATATCATCAGATTGATAAGTAACATTACCATATTCAACAGTAAATGTATTTGAAACCCCTCCAGCATCAACTGCATCTTGAGTAACAGTATAACTAACTGTATAACTTGACTTTTCGCCGACCTCTAATGTACCCTCTGGCGAAGTGGACCCAGACGCAGGTGTGATTATACCATTATAAGTAACACTGTCTATTGGTAAACTCGTAGGAGTTTCCAGACCAGAAAGAATGTCATTTGTTGTTATGTTTTCTACCTTACTGTTTCCAGTGTTTTCAATAGTAATTGTAAAAGTGATTATCTCACCCACTCCAGGGTTGGAAACGCTAGTAGCTGATTTAACAATATTAAAATCATTTTGAGATGTTATGTAAACTTTGGTTTTATCCCCTGAGGTGTCTCCATCAAGATCATTTCCGTCATCACTAACCTCCTGTGAAATAGCCTTTGTAGTATCACCGTCAAGATAGTTTCCTGTAACAGTTATTTGGTTTTCAATAAATTGTACTGCTAGGTTACCCTCAATAATTTCATCTGAGAGTGTGTAATCATCAGAAGTAATTGTATGAGTTGCAGAGAAAGTTAAAATCTCACCAACTAATAATGTATATTTTGTTGAGTCGTTTGGATCTAAAATTTCTGCTGAAGTCCTATTAATGTTTGACGAGACAAAAATCATTGCAGGAGATGTCAACGGGTCACCTCCAGAATAATTCATAGCATCAGTAATATCCATATTGAATACACTAACGTTTCCAGTATTTTCTATGGTAATTGTATATTCAATAGTATCCCCCGGATCAGGACTTCCCACAACTCCTGATGTTGTATTATCTACATATCTTCCGATTTTTGTGGCCTCTACAGCACCATCAATTTCAAATGAATAATCTGTACGATCGCCAACAACCCCGCCAGGTTTGTCACTAAATTGTTCTACATCTCTGACAAAATTTCCAAGACTTTGAGCTGAAACTTTTGCGCTGTTATAAAGCGTTGCAATACTTTGGTCAAAAACAGATTGCTGAATGACATATTCGACTGTAAATGTTTTTTCTTCTCCTATAGCTAAACTTATAGGTGTTGAGTATGAATGAGTAACTGCAGATGTTAGGTCAGCGATAACATTGGATGGGTCAGAATCAGACTCATGATCATATATTGTATCCTCAACAAGTAGGTTGCTTAATGATACTTGCCCATCATTTATAACTGTTATCGTGTAAACAAGTTTATCCCCTACACCAATTTCTCCATCATTATTCACATCCTGAGGAATAACACTCTTGAAAACACTCATTGACCTTACAGCTGACAAAGTGGTTACAGTAAAATTGTCCTGATCTAAATCTGCATCATAATCCGTATCATCTGGATCTTCAGAAAGATCAGTAACAATAATGCCCCCTTCTCCTCCACTTCCTGTAGGACTTGTTCCTGAAACTGTAATTTGATTTTGTACTTCCCCTGAGCTTGCTGCCAGTTCGGTAATTGTATAAGAAACTTCGAAAATCGCTCTATTTCCAGGTGCCAAAGTTCCAGCTGTTGCTGTGTTTTGATCTTGTGAAACAACTAAAGTAATGTCTGAAAGGTCATTTGCAATAGAGTTTCCATATCCATCATTAAAGTTTTCAGTAAACTCCCAATCAATTGGAACTCCATTAGCATCTTTTGTTTTTGATATATCTAAAGTTACATTTCCAGTGTTTTCAACTTCAATAGTATATAAAATTTCATCTCCTATACTATTCCCTCCTGTTGCCAAACTTGCACTTTTTTTGACTCTAATTGAAGGGTCTTGAACAGTTTCTGATTCAACACATAAATCAGACGAGGCGTTTTCGACAATTTCCACACTTGTATCGTTTGCATTGGAAGCTTGGACTTCTCCCAAACAGTTTTTAACACCACCTCCATCAATTGTCTCTTGATCAACAATAATATAAGCGGTATATGTTGCTGTTTCACCAACTAATAAAACTCCTTGTTCAGAGCCCTGATCACTTATCACATGGACTGGAAGTCTAGGAGTTGAGTTTTGTATGTTTAATATTGTAAGTCTATCTGTGGAGCCGTATAAGCTCGTAATCTCATCATCAAACATTGTAATGTTTGTAAGATCTGCAGATCCATCATTGTAAACCTCAACAGTCCAGCTCCATATTTCTCCAACTACTGGCTCACCTTGATACCAATTTGGATCCTCATCTCCATCCGGAAAAGGTGGATATAAACGTTGAGAAGGAACATCAGCGACTTTAGTTACTTCCATTGAAGTGATTTCGTCGCCAATGGTGGTCACATTAGGATCTCTAGTTATATCCCCATGAGTATTTCCATCTGAATCATCTCCATTATCACTATAATCTAGTTCATTGTCAGTTTGCCCCCCAGAGCTTCCGACTGCTTCTACATACAACTGAACTGTACCAGCTGTTGCAGCAGAATCAAAAGTATATGTTGCGGTGTACTCAGCAGTTTCACCAACACTTAAAATCCCTTCTGCTGATCCGCCTGTATCTACAAAAGTTAGTGTTAAACCATTTTCTGTATAGGATGACTCTCCTATATCTTGGAAATAGCTTGTTAATGTTAAACCAGAAATTGGACTAGTTGAAATATTCTCAACCTCTATTGTATATTCAATTGTATCTCCTGCGTTAACAGCTAAGGAACTATCATTATCTAGAGTGTTGCTATGTGAGGTAACTTCAATAGATGCAGGGAAACTAAAAGCTGCCCCCATCCCAGAATGGTTGTCACAATAATAGTAAAGCTCTGTAAGGGATGCATCTACTGTAATTTCTGTGTAAGAGCCTGAAATTCCTTCAGACCCTTCTACTGTTACTCCGGTTACATAGCTACTACCACCGTTATGAGTACCATCTGAAGTTGTACTAAATAAGAAAGGATGAATGAACATGCTTGAATCCGAAGTATCGAACCTATATGTTTTACCATGTTCAAGCCTTACTTCCGCTTGTTCAACGCCATCTATATAATATTTACCACCAGAAGCCGTTACCACAAAAGTCTGGTCTTGAGAGAAAAGAGTAAAAGAAAAGAGAAGGAAAAAAATGATTGAAATCAGGAAATGTAGGAGGGTTGTTATCCCTGTAGTTAATACCGTGTGATGCGGTTTTAACAGTTTTAATAATGTAACCTTTTGTTTAGAATTTATTTGATTTCTCAAATTGTTTTCTGGTTCAATTACTATAATTGTAAAGTTATATATATGAGAAACCGTTTTTTCTTAGTGTAGTAACTAGGTTATTAACAATCTTATTAAAAACAATAGAGTAACCAAACTAGAAAATTGTTAATAACGCAAAAACCTCGTTTTTATATCTATAAAGTCCCATATCAAAAGCTCCTTATTGAGATAATATATAATAATGATGATTTATCTGAAGATAAATAAATTTTATCCTTAAAATAAAGTATTGGAAGTGTCATATATCATTCGTTATCTGTTAAATCTCATAAATTATGTCATTATCATATGCTGAAATGAAAAATGAAAGATTAATCAGCATATTGCAATAACTCAGTGGTAATTTGGATATAGATAATTCTTTTCACTGTGCACAGCCACTTTGAGAGAAGTAAAAAATCGCAAACTACCATAGCCTAAATGCAAAAAAAAACACCCCGAAGGATGTTTTGATTTTAGAGTGCTATAAAGAATCCTTATTCCGCAGCAGCCTCCTCCCGAGCTGGTGGAGTAGCAGCATAAACAAAGAACCGCTCGACTTTACCATCTTTGATTTCGCCATCGATCATTTGTAAAGTCACTTTCTCTTCCCCCTCAATGGTTTCAGTAACCCTGTGACCTGCAATAATCCAGTCTGCACCACTAGGTACAGACTTGTAAGGCATGGCCCAATAAGCTTCCCATTTCGGATTAGCCGCAGCAAACCAACCCTCAAGTAGGGCAGCTTGTTCTTCTTTGGTGCGAAGTTCAGTTCCGTCAGGTCCCAATACATAAATTGAATCTGCACTCATGGACTTGATCGCCTCAATGTCTCCATTGTTGTGCGCCTCCAGATACTTGTTCCAAATCTCTGTAATATCATCTGAGCCCGCGATAAAAGTTTCTCCAGGAAGTGGTGTAAAGAATCCCACCCCTTTTATTTCTGCTTCTTCTGCAGGCATAGCGCAACTTACAAAAGCAAGTGCAACCGCAAATAAAAATAGTTTTTTCATTGTTTTATTGATAAAATTTTATGATTTAAATATATAAATAAATTTTGAACCTTTTTTGGTTTCTTTTCCTAAATATTGGTGAAGAATTGTACTTCTTTTTATAAGTTAACGCCAACCCCATGACCGACGAAGATGATGATGGCGTATACACAACCAAAATCCAAGCCATCCCTGGAGAGCTCCAGTACAAGTTTATCTTCGATGAACAGGGAAAGGATGAAAGTTTTTAATCCGGAAATCCATGTACAACTACCGTTGATATCTATAGCAATCGTGTTGTGCTATTCGAAGGCAATATGACCCTAGAGCACGTGTGCATTAACAGCTGCTCGAGTTGCGAATAGTTTTTTGTCATCATTCTGCTAAAAAAAAGCGTTGGGTTACAACGCTTTTTTTATCTTTCCATTTACTTTTAAAAAAACCTTCCATGATGCGAATCCTACTGCTATTCATTATTTTCAGTACTACTGCCCTTGTTTCTGCCCAAACCATCGCGTTTGGATCTTGCCACAAGGTCAATGATCGCAACAGTGATCTTGTTCTCACAAGCATTGCCAATCAAAGCCCTGATGCATTTATTTGGCTTGGCGATATTGTCTATGGAAAAGATGGGAATCCCGAACACCTCAGCAAACGATTTGACCAACTCAAATCAAAACCCAGCTATCAAAACCTCTTGCAGTCCACCGAAGTTTATGGTACTTGGGACGACCATGATTATGGTCTGAATAATGCAGGACGTGACTATCAACACAAAGATCGAAGTCGAGCCGATTTATTCAACTTTTTGAATGTTCCTAAAGACAACCCCGCATATCAGCGAAATGGTGCCTACCAGTCCTATGACCTCAGTCCAAAAGTTAAACTCATCCTTCTCGACAACCGCTATTTCAAATCAGAATATGCCCCCAAATCCTACAATGATCCATATTCCCCAGACTACGAAGGAACCATCCTCGGAGAAAAACAATGGAACTGGTTGGAAAACCTCCTCAAAAGCTCTGCCGCCGAAATCCATCTTATCGCTTCGGGCATACAGGTTTTATCCCCAAACCATCGCTTTGAAAAATGGCAGAACTATCCCAAGGAATACAAGCGTTTAATCGAGTTGCTGCAAACCTATACCATCAAAAATCCAATCGTACTTTCTGGTGATCGTCATATGTCAGAACTCTCCCAAAAAGATATTGGCTACACCATTTTATACGACGCCACTGCCAGCGGTATGACAGAAGCCTTGACAAATAATCTATCCGAAAGCAATCCCTACCGAATCGGACAAGCCATCGGGGTCAATAATTACGGAATGATTACGTTGGATTGGGAAAATCGAAGTCTGGAATTTTCATTCCATGATGTCCATGGTAAAACCTTGTTTGCCTATGGTGTAAACCTAAAAAACTAATCCAGCCAAGTGACCTCTCCCGAATCGAGCTGGTAAACTCCTCCGACCACATCAATTGTTCCTGCCTTTTGGAGATCTTTTAATATGCTGCTTTTCTCCAAAATCCGACCCATTGTCAGACGTACATTCTCTTCTATCGTTGCATTCACGAAATCCGTGTCTTGGCTTGTTGGTATGCTTTGCGTAACCGCTTGCACCTTGTCCACTGCGGGCTGAATTGACGCCAATAAGTCAGTAATATGACCCAATTCAACTCCGTCGCAAGCTGCCTTGACAGCCCCGCAACCCTCATGACCCAACACCACGATAAGCTTGCTACCTGCTACTGCACAGGCATATTCCATACTGCCCAAAATGTCTAAGTTTTCAAAATTACCCGCCACCCGAGCCACAAAAATATCTCCAATATGCTGATCAAAAATCATCTCAACAGGGACGCGAGAATCGATACACGACAACACAACCGCCTGTGGATGTTGTTCATCAACTGTTTCGCTGCGAAGAGCAGAAGCATCCATTTGATTGGGGGTTCCGTTGACATAGCGCGAATTACCTAATTGCAATTCTTCAAAAACTGCTTTTGGACTACGGGCTTGTTGTTCGGCAGATGTGAGTGCAGTTTTGCGGTTCTTCATTGTGTGGTTTTACAGTAAATTAAAAACAAGTCGGAAAACGATAAGAAAGCGTATTTCATGAAATTAAAATTTGAGGTACTTTGGCAAAGTAACGGATTTTTACATCCCGTTCAAATCCTTTTTTTAATCATCTAAAACTTTTTACAACTTTGAGGGTCTAATTAATTAAATCTTCCACACTGAGAGAAGTAGAAAAACATATCACCAAATGTCTTCGTCAAAATGACATCCGTTCTGGGTTACGGCTAATTGTAGACCATTTCCACGAACCCCTGTATTGGGCCATTCGAAAATGGGTGTTGGTACATGAAGACGCCGACGATGTCCTTCAACTCACCTATGTACGAATCTACAAAGGGCTTGGCAAATTTGCTTTTAAAAGTACAGTGAAAACTTGGTGCTATCGCATCGCCTACAACGAGGCCATGCGCTTTTTGGAAGCCAACAAAAAACGAGTTCGAATCAAAGAGGAGGCAATCGCATATCGATTGGAAAATCTGTATGCTGACCCCTATTTTGACGCCGATGCAGCCGATGCGTCTCTACAACAGATTATCGCTGAACTCGATGACAATCAACGAGATGTGTTCTGTATGAAATATTATGACGAACTCAAGTTTTCCGAAATTGCTGAAATCACCAATCGAAATGAAAATTCGGTCAAAACCCTTTTCTACAAAGCAAAAGAAATCCTGTCTAACCAAATTGTTCTATCATGAGTCGAAAAACAAATTCCCATCGAAAACTGGGCTTTACCGTTCCAGAAAACTATTTTTCAACCTCTAAAACACAAATCCTCGATTTAATCCGAAAAGAGAAAAGTACCGCTCCTCCAGTACTGTATTTCAGACCCTGGCTGTTACAGTTGGCAGCCGTGTTTGTTCTCGCATTGGCAACCACTTGGTTTTTGGGCCAAAGTAATGAGGAATTCAATAGCTTTGATGCCCTACTACTCGACTCACTCGTCATTGAAGACGATGATTTTCCAGATTGGTATGAAGAAAATTACGTGTTAAATGATATCGACTAAAACTTTTTGACCAAACAACGGTCTAAATGATAGAATCAAAACTTAAAATAATATGAAATCCTTACAATCCCTATTCCTTATCATCGCATTTATATTTAGTGGAATGACCTCCGCACAGGATGTCGATGATGCTCAACAAGTACAAAGAAACGGCAATAAAGGCATGGAAAAAATCCTCACGCCTGACCAACTTGCCTTGTTGCAAGAACAAAACGAATTGGTCAAAAGCCAACGCGAGGCCTTTAAAAACTCCTTATCTGACGACCAACTGGCCATTCTCGACAACCAAGACCTCAATCTAAGGGAAAGACGTGAAGCCCTTCGCGCTACCTTCACCCAAGAGCAACTCGATCTGTTGGACACCCACAAAACCAACGTCCAAGCCCTTAAGGATTCTTTCCGTGAGTCGCTGACCGATGAGCAAAAGCAAAAACTCAGAAAACGCAGACAACGATTGAAAGAGAAAAAGCAGCAGCTGAATCAAAAAAAGAAGCAAATCAAAAAGAGAATTAAGAAAAAGAAAAACATGGAAAATTAATTCCTTTTTTCTCCAGCGATAAAAGCGCCCAACTCACGGGTGCTTTTTTTATCTTTACCTATGCGCCTTTTTTCCTTTATTATTTTGCTTGTTTGTTGGTCTTCGCTATCTCATGCACAAAACCAAGAATCTAAAGAACTGTCAGGCATCGACGAACTCCTCGACGAACTTTTTGTTGTCGATACCCTTGCTGTTCTACAGGCCTATGATGATCTCAAAGGCGGGTTTTTATACGCCTCTATCAGCTTTGACGAACAGGCCTATTTTTCTGGCCGGGACTTTGATGTTGACCAGTTTGGGCTTGCTCCGAGTTTGACCTATCTCAGCAGTGGTGGGACATATCTGTTTGCCGGTGGGTCTTTTTATAGTGAGCTCGATCCAGCATGGGATTTGTTTGCCCTAGGAGCTGGACAATTTTGGTCACTCGGAACAGAAAAACAATGGCCGATTAGTGCGAGCTATACCTATTCTTTTCTCGGCGAAGACAGTGGGGGACTCAACCCCCATCGATTGTCGTCGAGTGTGAGTTATAAGCTCGACCCCCTACAATTCAATGTAGCAGGGGGTTATCTCTTTGGCGCCGACCCAAGCTACTACCTGACCTCTTCGATTACCTATAAAACGACCCTCGCACAAATCGGCGCTTTTGAACTCACTTTTGAACCCAATCTGTATCTGCTGTTTAGCCAGCAAAACATCATCGAACAAGTATCCTTTTTTCGATTTACAGAATCAACCGTATTTGATCATATCAATAGCCAACTTGAGTTGCCATTAACCCTCGACAACAATACCTTGGATATTACCCTAAGCTATATCCGAAACTTCCCAAACAATCTTTTTGAAGATGAAGATCTCTCCTCTTCTGGCTATGTGTCCATAAGTTTGGGCTGGTTGATTCCTCTCTAAGTCCGTACTACTCTTACTGGTTTATGTATCTTCGTTTGATAAATACTCGCCATGAGCCACCCAAGTATCGACGAACTCCTTGCGAAAATCCCTGGTAGCCTGACCTCCCAAGAGGCACAAATTCGTTTTTCACACATTTGGAAAACCGACGAACCCCTGCAATGTAAAGGTGTTTGCTTTCCCAAGACTACCCAAGACGTTTCCACCATAATGAAATGGTGCCACAAAAACCAACAAAAAGTCGTGGTACATGGCGGACTCACAAACCTTGTTGGGGGCACACAAACCAAAGCCAACCAGCTCGTACTGTCACTTGAAAAAATGAATCGGATAGAGCCCGTTGATCCCCAAAACCGAACGGTTACCGCAGAGGCAGGTGCCATACTCGAAAACGTCCTTGAATCCGCAGAAAATCAAAACCTTTTTCTCCCTCTGAGCTTTGGCGCAAGGGGCTCTGCACAAGTCGGTGGAATCATTTCCACAAACGCTGGCGGACTCCGTGTTTTCCGATACGGTATGACTCGAAGCTGGGTCTTGGGGCTCGAAGTTGTACTGCCCGACGGAACCATCATCGAAAACCTCAAAACCCTACGCAAAGACAATTCAGGCATTGATCTCAAACAGCTTTTTATCGGAGCTGAAGGAATCCTTGGCATTGTGACCAAAGCCGTGTTTCGACTCATCGAAAAACCACAGACCCGACACTCCGCCATATTCACCACGAACGACTATAGTAAACTACTACAAACCCTTCGCTATTTTGACCAAACTCTCGGTGCACGACTCACGGGCTTTGAACTCCTATGGAAAAACACCTTCCTTACCATGACTGCAGTAGACACCCCCTACCAATCGCCGTTGCAAACGGTTGAAAACTATGTCGTTTTTGTCGAGGTCCTCGGCAAAGACAGCGGCCGAGACGTGCAAGACCTTCAAGATGCTTGTGCATATGGCTTTGATCAAAAATGGATTGCCGATGCGAGCTTTTTTGATACCGCAGCTGCACAAGAGGAATGTTGGAAAATCAGAGAAGATGTGGCCGCACTCGAAGCCCATGCCCCACACAACCAACACTTTGATATCAGTATTCCCATCGACCAAATCGGAACTATTGTCAATCAAATCATCCAACAACTCCAATCCCTAAATGGAGTTTTAGGGGTTTATCCCTTTGGACATGTCGCAGACGGCAATATGCATCTCATCGTGGGAAAACGAAACGATGGTCATGAACTCAGCAAACAAATCAACGAAATCGTCTATCAACCCCTTGCAGCGGTTAAGGGTTCCATTTCTGCAGAACACGGAATCGGACTCGATAAAAAACCCTATCTCCATCTATCACGTACCCAGGACGAAATCCACATTATGAAAGGACTCAAGCAGCTCTTTGACCCCAAAAATATCCTAAATCCTGGTCGAATTGTTGACCATATAACCAAAAACGGTATACAATTAACTAACAACCGTTAACCAATAACGATTAACTGTTAACTATCAACACTTCCCATACGGAATCAGTTCGTTTGAGGTTGTTCCCGTTTGGTCACTAGATACACCCCGACCAACACAAACCCGATGGCGAGCCATTTGGTGGCATTCATCTGATCGGCACCCACAGCAAGGGCAAATAAAATCCCAATAATGGGCTGAATATAGGTAAAGACCGACAGGGTAGTAGCCCGCAAATGCCGTATAGCATACATCATCAATAAATAAGTCATAAATGTTGTGCCGAGAACCACAAAGCCAATGCGCCACCAAATCGACAAGGGAATCTGTTGCCAGTCCACCGCCAAAAACTCGGGCAAGGCCAAGGGGCTGCTGATTACCAGTCCAATCAAAAAGAGCCATTTAAGCAAATGAATGGTATTGTATTTTTCACTTAA
>Ga0160423_10002693_pt1 | contig 14792 bp, 12 predicted proteins | sample CRUFie14St8metaG_FD_108191 | JGI IMG/M metagenome (GOLD analysis project Ga0160423, IMG submission 108191) | Marine microbial communities from the Costa Rica Dome - CRUD Field 142mm St8 metaG | ecosystem: Environmental > Aquatic > Marine > Oceanic > Photic zone | place: Costa Rica: the Eastern...
ACAAAAACCCAAAGATGTTGCCTATGGTACAGGCATCGAATATATGGATGCTGAAGGACGCAACATCCGTGTCGATTTTGAAGATGTTTCGGTCATGAGTTTGTATTTACCATCGGGAACGAATCCTGAGCGTTTGGCGTTTAAGTTTAAATATATGGACGACTTTCAGACGTATATCAATACGCTCAAACAATCGCACCCCAATCTGGTGATTTGTGGAGATTATAATATCTGTCATGAAGCCATCGATATTCACGATCCTGTGCGCAATGCCAAAGTTTCTGGTTTTTTGCCAGAAGAACGTGCTTGGTTGGATGCGTTTATCCAACAAGGCTTCACCGATTCTTTTCGGCATCTCAACAGCGACCCCCATCATTATAGTTGGTGGAGCTATCGCGCCAATGCTCGTGCCAACAACAAGGGATGGCGCATTGACTATGCGATGGTTTCAGAGCCTTTGACAAAACATATCGAAAGAGCATTTATCCTTCCCCAAGCTGTCCATTCTGACCACTGCCCTGTTGGCGTAACACTGCGTTTGTAAATGATGAAATACACCACCATACCTTACACAGACATTGAAGTGAGTAGAATATGCCTAGGCACAATGACTTGGGGCAATCAAAACACTCAAGAGGAGGGTTTTGAACAAATGGATTATTCCCTTTCGGAAGGGGTAAATTTCTTCGACACAGCAGAATTGTATCCTGTACCAGCAAATGCCGATACCTATGCAGAAACGGAACGCATCATAGGCAATTGGTTTGCTGCTCGAAACAATCGTGAACAGGTGGTTTTGGCCACCAAAATAGCGGGCCCAGGTGCTTATACAGCACATATTCGCAGCACTGGATTTTCGCCAGAGAGCATCCATCAGGCATTGGATGGGAGTTTGCAACGACTCAAGACTGACTACATAGATTTATACCAGTTGCACTGGCCAGAGCGCAATTCCAATTTTTTTGGAACATTGGGGTATGTTCCACAAGAGAATGAAGAGTGGAAAGAAAATTTTGAAGAGATTTTACACACTTTAAACCAGTGCATCAAAGCAGGTAAAATCAGACATATTGGACTCTCGAATGAATCCCCTTGGGGTGCGATGAAATACATTGCGCTTTCAGAATTTAAAGATCTTCCTCGAATGAAAACCATTCAGAACCCCTATTCGCTTCTCAATCGAAAGTTTGAAGTGGGCAATGCCGAAGTTGCTCATCGTGAGCAGCTGGGTTTATTGGCCTATTCGCCTATGGCTTTTGGGATTTTGTCTGGAAAATATCGGGGTGGAAAACTCCCCGAAAATAGTCGCCTTCAGCTCTTTCCAAGAATGGCACGATACAACAGTGAAGAGTCTCTACAAGCGACTGAGCTTTATGCTGCGATCGCTGAAAAACATGGCTTGTCGCTGGCACAAATGTCCTTGGCTTTTGTCACCGACCAACCTTTTGTGACCTCCAATATCATCGGTACAACGACGATGCCACAACTCAAAGAGAATATTGCATCGGCAGCACTGACGTTATCAGACGAAATCCTCAAAGAAATCGATCTGGTTCACAAGCAGTTTTCAAATCCAGCGCCTTAGAACAACAGCTCCACCAATCCACGAATATTATCAAGTGCAATAACTTCGAGTTTGGAGGTTGGGAGTTTGCTTTTTTGAGCCACGATTAGTGTTTTGAATCCAAGTTTTTCGGCTTCTTGCATACGCTGTTCCACTCGTGGAACATTGCGCAACTCTCCCGAAAGCCCCACTTCAGCAGCAAAGCAATATTTCTCAGGAATTACCACGTCCAAACTACTCGACAGTATGGCAGCAGCTACTGCTAGGTCGAGTGCGGGATCTTCAATCCGTATGCCCCCTGCAAGGTTGAGAAACACATCTTTTGCACCCAGTTTGAACCCTGCCCGTTTTTCGAGAACTGCCAACAACATGTTCAGTCGTTTTACATTAAAACCAGTGGTGCTTCGCTGTGGGGTGCCATAGACTGCAGAGCTCACCAGGGCTTGACATTCAATCAACATGGGTCGCATCCCCTCGAGAGTGGCTGCAATTGCATGACCACTTTGATTGCGACTTGTTGAGGAAATCAACAATTCACTGGGATTGTGTACAACGCGAAGCCCTTTAGATTCCATCTCATAAATCCCCAATTCAGAGGTCGAGCCGAAGCGATTTTTGGGCGTACGCAAAATGCGATACATATAGTTTCGATCCCCTTCAAAATGCAAGACCACATCGACCATATGCTCAAGAATTTTGGGACCTGCAATCATTCCATCTTTGGTGATGTGACCAACGATAAAAATGGGGAGATTCACCTGTTTGGCAAATCGCTGTAGCAAGGAGGTGGATTCTCGTACTTGTGATACACTTCCAGCACCACTATCAATCAAATTGGTTTGCAAGGTCTGAATGGAATCGACAATCAAAAGTTTGGGTTTGAGTTTTTGTGCTTGTGCAAGGATGTTTTCTACATTGGTTTCGTTGAGCAAATAACATTGTGAATTTCCACTGCTCATTCGATTGCTTCGCAACTTGATTTGTGTCAAGCTTTCCTCCCCTGAGACGTATAGTGTTGGGTAGTCGACTTCCAATGCCAGTTGGAGCAGCAATGTGGACTTACCAACCCCAGGTTCTCCAGCCAATAATACCAACGACCCAGGTACCACTCCACCGCCCAAAACTCGATCGAGTTCTGCATCTTTTGTCGCCAGGCGCACTTGTTGACTTTCAGAGACCTCTTCAATGGGAGTTGGAATGCTTGCTTGTGATTCTTTGGGTGCTTGCCAGGGTTCAGTTTTTGACTTTTGCAAAATCTCTTCTGCTATGGTATTCCATTCTTTACAAGCATGGCATTGCCCTTGCCACTTGCTATACTGTGTGCCACAGTTTTTACAAAAAAAAGCTGTTTTTACTTTCGCCATCGTCTTCCGAAAGATACTTATTTTTTTCTGTTGATAACAGGCAAAAAGGCAAAAGATAAACCACCAAAAATGAGAATCATAGTGGTTTGGGTTGACCATCCAATCCACCCATAGGCAAGCGCCATTTCATAGGACATACCATAGTGGTTGAGTACTGTTGCGACTGCAAGTGGATACAATCCAATTCCACCATTGGTAACAGCAATCGAAAGCCCTCCTGCGACAAAACCAACAAGGATAACCTCGAGTCCGAGAGTGGCTGAAAGGGGTAATGAAAACTGAATCACCCAAAACATCATGATATACATCACCCAAATAAAAATGGTATGTGCCCAAAAAGCATACGCATTGGAAACGGAACCAATCGATAAAATGCCTTGATATATATTGAGAAAAAAGCTTTTTATACGAGCCAAAAAAGGAAATCGCTCGCTATTGATCAGAAAAGGAAACACCATGATCGCAACAACCAACACCATGATGATATAAAAACTCATGAGGAGTCCAGATGATTCGCTGAGTTCTGCTTTGACCCAATCTCCTCCGATGTAGATCGCTGAGAAGACGAGCAACAACATGATAACAAGATCGATGACTCGTTCGCTAATCACTGTTCCCACTCCTTTGGAAAAAGGAATTTTTTCGTAAGCAGATATGACTGTCACTCGAAGAATATCTCCTGAGCGGGGGATACCCAAGTTTGACAGATAATTGATCAGTACCGAACCTATGAGGTTTATCAATTTTGGATGATAACCCAAGGGGTTGAGTTGATACTTCCATCGGTATGCGCGAGACAGATGACTTATAATACCAAAGACGACAGAAATCAAAATGGGTAAGGGGTGTGCTTGCCGAATCGTTGACCAAATCTGGGAGCGTTGATCTGCAGTGATTGAGTTTAGTGAGTAGTAGATGAGAAAAACACCAATGCCTAATGGAATGATGTTGCGTAATGCGGAAACGAGGGGTTTAGACAAAACTATTGTAGGGTATTGGTCTTTGTGTTGGGGAAGATGATTTTAGGATCAAAGTTTTTTGCCTCTTCTAGAGTCATTTGGGCATAACTGATGATGATAACGATATCTCCCTTTTGGGCTTTACGCGCAGCAGGGCCATTGAGGGTAATCTCCCCACTGTTTTTCACCCCTTCAATGATATAGGTTTCTAGGCGTTCACCATTGTTTACATTGACCACATTAACCTTCTCACCTGCAATCAAATCTGCAGCATCCATCAAAACAGGATCGATTGTAATGCTACCCACATAATCCAACTCTGCACCAGTGACGGTGACACGATGAATTTTGGATTTAAGAACTTCGATTGTCATGCTGCAAATATACTTAATTGAGAGAGATATTATCTATCAATCGGGTGCCTTCAACAACAACAGCAACAAAGGCGCGATAAGACACCCCTTTTGCCTTTGATTGCACAACATTCAAGTTGTGTTCTGCAACGATTTCGAAGTACTCTAGCTCTATTTGAGGGTTTTCGGAGAGCTTTTGAATAGCCATCGTTTTTAATGCATCGATGGTAAGGGTGGAAAAATTGGATTTAACGATTTGTAAAGCCTTATAAATCTGTTTTGCGCTTTCTCTGCCTTGGTCAGACAAGCGACTGTTGCGAGAGCTCATGGCAAGTCCATTGGCTTCGCGAACGGTTGGCAGACTTCGAATCTCAATCCCCAATGGTTTTGCCAAAAGAGAAACAATTTGCAATTGTTGAAAATCTTTTTGACCAAAATAAGCAACATCAGGTTGAACGAGTGTAAACAAACGTTCAACGACTGTTGCAACCCCATCAAAATGCCCAGGACGATACATTCCCTCCATGGGTTTGTCCAATCCTTGTAATGCATACTTTTTTGCTTTAGCACCATCTGGATAAATGGTTTTAATACTTGGGATAAACACACAGATGTTTGGGTCTATCGCATGTATTTTCTCAACATCAGCATCGATTGTTGATGGATAGTTTTCTAAGTCATTCTTGGAGTCAAATTGGGTTGGATTGACAAAAATGCTAACAAATGTCACAGCATTTTCTGCATGTGCTTTTTGAATGAGTTTCAGATGCCCTTGGTGCAAAGAACCCATAGTAGGAACCAGACCCCAACTGCGATTGTTGTCTTTTTTTCTTTGAAAGAGACGCAACTCTTCTGTCGTGAAGACTTTTGGCATTTAGAAAAGTTTAACACCTTACGTTAGGAATTATGGGCAAACTTCGGTATAATTTTCGTAATTTTGCATACTCCAAAAAGAATAATCTTTGGGTTTTATGACAGATAAAAAAGTCCTATTCGTTTCATCTGAGGTGGTTCCTTATCTACCAGAATCGAGTTTATCAACGATTACCTTCTCTCTTCCTAAAATGGTAAATGAGGTTGGTGGACAAACCCGAATTTTTATTCCAAAGTATGGTTTGATCAACGAACGTCGCCATCAGTTGCATGAGGTGATTCGACTTTCAGGAATGAATCTTGTGATCAATGATATCGATGTGCCTTTGATCATAAAGGTTGCTTCTATTCCAAAAGAACGCATGCAGGTTTACTTCATCGATAACGAAGACTACTTCAAAGGAAGACAGTTGGAAAAAGATGAAAATGGGAAGTTGTATGAGGACAATGATGAACGAGCGATCTTTTTTGCTAAAGGTGTGATTGAAACAGTCAAAAAACTCAATTGGGCACCCGACATTATTCATGTGCAAGGTTGGATTGCGATGCTGATGCCACTTTATTGCAAGCATTATTATACAGATGAACCAATTTTGGCCAACACCAAAGTCGTTTCTTCAATTTTTAATACACCATTTGAAGAACCTCTTTCCTCTAACCTAATCAATAAACTAGCCTTTGATGGCCTAGATGGTGAGTTGACGAAAGATTTGAAAACCCCCAATTTTTCTGCTCTCGCAAAAAATGCGATAGCCAATTCCGATGGTTTGATTATTGCAGATACTGACATCGATAAAAGTGTGAAGAAAGAAATTTTATCTTCCAACAAACCCATACTTCATTCCTCTTCCAAAGAAAGTTTTGAGGACGATTATAATGAATTTTACACAAACCAAATCCTCAATTTAGAGAAATGAATCTCAAATTATCCGTTGGGTTATTTGCCATTTTACTCTTTGTCTCCTCTTGTGAAAAAGAATTCAATGATCTAGGGGCATCGTTACTTCCATCAGATACTTTTGTCATTGAAAAAGAAACTGCCCCTGTTGGAGCTGAGCACAAGTCGATTGAAGTCGTTCGAACAGACAATCTGTCTTTTTTTTCTTTAGGAGAGTATGAAGATGCTGTGTTTGGAAATACCAAGGCGAGCTTTACGACTCAATTGAGCCTATCCACAAGCTCTACCGGAACTTTTGGAAGCATGAATCCAGACACCGAAACCAATGGAGTCAGCTCAGACACCACCAACAAGAACCCACATGATGAGCAAGAAACAGTCACAGAAGTGTGGTTGGAAATACCATTCTACACCAATCAACGCGATCGTGATGGTGATGGCGTGATTGATTCCCTTGACGCAGACCCAGATGATCCCCAAAGTGACTCAGATGGCGACACACTCACCGACATTGAAGAGTCAAGATCAGCAAACCTCGATCCACTCAACCCCGACACTGACGAAGATGGTCTGAATGATGCGGAAGATGACGAAACAATAAACCCAGATGCCGAAGCAAATGTTTATGAAATTGACTATTTGTTCGGCGATACTGATCAAGAGCTACATTTTCAAGTCAAAAAATTAGATTATTATTTATCGACCCTTGATCCAAATAATAATTTTGAAACAGATAATATGTTTTATTCTGATAAAGACTTCGATCAAGGCGGATTGACGTCAAGCATTTTGTTTGATGACAAAATAACACTTGATTTTAACGAAATCGTTTATTTCAAAGAAGATGATCCTGAAACTGATGATGTTGATGAGTCAACAGAAGTAGATCAACGACTGACCCCACGCGTTAGAATCCCCTTAGACACCTCTTTTTTTCAGCAGTATATCCTTGACAAAGAGGGGGATGATGTAATAATCGATAACAATCGTTTTCAAGAATATTTTAATGGAATTGTGATCGATATGCAACCAACCAATCCATTACTGATGCAACTTAATTTTGGGGCTGGGCAGATCAAAATAAATTACGATTATAAAGAACTAACGCTTAGTGATGATGGAGATGCAGCAAATGCAGATGACTATGTTTCTCAAGACAGTTCATCGACGTTTAGCATCAACTTGGTTGGGGTTCGATTTAATACCATCACACAATCGGCACCCGATTCCGAAATTCAAACAGCATTAAGTGGAAATGATGATGGACAAAACATATACCTCAAAGGGGGGTTAGGTGTTTTCTCGACTATTGATTTATTTGCAGGTGCTGATGGCCAATTGCAACTGGAAAACCTTCAAGCAAACCCTTGGCTGATCAATGAAGCCAATCTCATTTTACACGTTGACCAGCAGAAAATCAATGCATTGGGCATTAAAGATTTGCCCAACCGTTTGTACTTGTATACTGAGAGCGATGGTTCACCCCTTGAAGATTTTTCAATCGACCCAAGTGCTGGCCCATATCCTGAAGACAATAAAACAACTTTTGGGGGTCTTGCACAATATGATGACGAAGGCGAGGTAACCTCATATAAATTTGTGATTACTAAGCATATTAGCAACCTCATTCGTGAGTCTGCAGACTTCGAAAACGTGCGTCTTGGATTGAGCACGAGCGCGCCATTCATCAACACCCAAATATCAGATGTTATTTCTCCCACAAAGTTTAGTATTCCACAATCTACAATCAGCACCCCAACAAGTGTGATTCTTGCAGGACCAAACCACAGCAACCCTGATCTTCGGTTGCAATTGGAGATTTATTATACTGCCTACGATTAGTTGCTTAAAACATACTTTTCTTTCATAAAGATTGATTTAGAAAGCAGTGTGAAGAAAATGATTTTTTACAGCTTTTTTCGCAATCGTGCCACAGGAGCTCCTATAATATCTCGGTATTTGGCAACAGTGCGACGGGCAACGGGATAGCCTTTTTGATTGAGTTGTTTTTTCAGCTCCTCGTCAGTAAGAGGGCTCGTTTTGTCTTCCGAAGCAATGATATCTTCCAAGGCTTTTCTGATTTCTATAGACGACACATCCTCTCCTTCACTGTTGGTCATCCCTTCAGAAAAGAAAGATTTGAGCAGTCGGGTGCCATAAGGGGTGTCTACGTATTTGCTATTGGCGACCCTAGACACTGTTGAGATATCCATCTGAATAATGCTTGCAATATCACGTAACACCATTGGCTTGATTTTTTGCTCATCACCAGACAAAAAATAGTCTTTTTGATAATCCATGATTGCATTCATTGTGATCAATAGGGTGTGGTTTCGCTGCTTAACTGCATCGATAAACCATTTGGCAGCATCGAGTTTTTGCTTGATAAACAAAACAGCTTCTTGTTGTTCTTTACTTTTCACAGTCGACTCTTTATAGCCTTCCATCATATTTTTATAAGAGGCTGAAACATGAAGTTCAGGAGCATTCCTTCCATTTAGGGAGAGTTGCAATTCGCCTTCTACAATTCGAATTGTAAAATCGGGGGTGATATGACTATTGATTTTGGTTGATGATGCATACGAAGCCCCCGGCTTTGGATTTAGTTTTTCAATCTCAGCGATGGCATCTTTCAGTTGATTTTCATCAATGCCTAGTGTACTCATCAATTTATCAAAATGCTTTTTTGAAAATGGTGTAAAATGAAACTTGATGATGTTGTAGGCAAGCGAAACTTCAGGCGATTGAGATTTGCGTTGCAGTTGAAGTGCCAAACACTCTTGCAAGTCCAATGCACCAACGCCCGCTGGGTCGAGTTGTTGTACTTTTTCGAGGACTTTTTGTACCTGATTTTCTTCCACATATAAGTTTTCTGTAAACGCTAAATCATCGACAATGTCAAGTAAGCTCCTTCGGATATATCCTGTATCATCAATACTGCCAATCAAAAACTGTGCAATTTGACTATCGGTTTCACCCATGCTAAATGTTCGCATTTGATCCATCAGAAATTGGGTAAAGCTAATACCAGCGGCATAGGGCACCTGTTTGTCATCATCATCATGGCTATGGTTGTTTGTATTGAGGCGATAGGAGGGGATTTCATCATCACTCAGATATTCATCGACGTTAATATCTGTTTCTATGATATCGTGATCATCATCTTGTGTGGTGTCAAAATCTTGATTTTCAGTTGCTTCTTTTCCAGCTTCAAGTGCTGGATTTTCCTCTAGTTCTTGTTGTAGTTTTTGTTCAAAAGAAAGTGTGGGCAATTGAATCAGTTTCATCAACTGAATTTGCTGAGGCGATAGCTTTTGGGAAAGCTTTAAATTGAGTTGTTGTTTTAACATGACTATTTTACTATCCTAAAGGTACAAAAACCTTATCAGATGAAAACTGTTTTAGAAAGATGCGTTTTGGGGGGTACGTGGAAAGGGAATCACATCACGGATGTTGGACATCCCTGTTGCAAATTGAACCAAGCGCTCAAATCCCAATCCAAATCCAGCATGAGGGGCTGTTCCAAATCGGCGCAAATCCAAGTACCAGTCGAGTTCTTTTTCTTCAATGCCCATTTCAGACATTCGTTTTTGCAACACATCAAGTCGTTCTTCTCGTTGTGCACCACCCACCATTTCACCAATGCCAGGAAACAACACATCCATTGCACGAACAGTTTTTCCGTCATCATTAAGACGCATATAAAATGCTTTGATTTTGGCAGGATAATCAAACAAAATCACAGGGCATTTAAAGTGTTTTTCGACCAAGTAGCGCTCATGCTCACTTTGCAGATCAACGCCCCATTCATCCACAGGAAACTTGAACTTTTTCTTCTTGTTTGGCTTTGAGTTTCTCAAAATATCAAAAGCTTCAGTGTACGATAGTCGAACAAATTGATTGTCGACAACAAAGCGAATTTGTTCGAGCAAACCCATTGGTCGTCGCTCGATTTGTGGTTTTGTTTTTTCTTCATTCGACAAGCGTTGATCCAAAAATGCCAAATCGTCCTCACAATTGTCAACAACATACTGAAGCACATATTTGATAAAATCTTCAGCTAAATCCATGTTCTGATCGAGTTGATAAAAAGCAATTTCGGGTTCAATCATCCAAAACTCAGCCAAATGCCGAGAAGTATTGGAGTTTTCTGCACGAAATGTAGGTCCAAAGGTGTATACCTTACCCAGTCCCATTGCGTATGTTTCGGCTTCCAACTGACCAGAAACAGTAAGGTTTGTTTCCTTGCCAAAAAAGTCTTTTGTAAAATCTGTATCCCCTGCTTCGTTTAGGGGTGCTTGTTTGGGGTCTAAGGTACTCACACGAAACATTTCACCTGCCCCTTCGGCATCACTTCCTGTGATAATAGGGGTATGAACATAATAAAATCCTTCCTTCCTAAAATAGTCGTGAACAGCAAATGACAGCGCAGAGCGAACCCTCATCACTGCCGAAAAAGTGGAGGTTCGGACACGAAGATGTGCATTGTTTCTTAAAAACTCAAAACTGTGTTTTTTTGGTTGGATGGGAAATTGATCGGGGTCAGAGTCGCCAATGACTTCAAGATGACTGACTTGTAGTTCGTATTTCTGCCCTTTTCCATGGCTTTCGACCAGTGTTCCTTCAATGTGTACGGCAGCACCCGTTGTGATTCTTTTGAGCAGATTTTCGTCGGTTTGTTCAAAGTCCACAACACACTGAAGGTTGTTGAGCGTTGATCCGTCATTGAGCGCAATAAAACGATTGGCACGAAAGGTGCGCACCCAGCCTTGCAGACTCACCTTTTGTAGTAGATGAGAGCCTGAGAAAAGTTCTTGAATCGTTTGCGTTTTCATCAAATCAAATTTCGGCTACAAATATACTTCATTTTACAAGCAAGTTCATCAGCTATTTTCATCCTCTTTCAATAGATCAATACTGGGTTTTTTGAGCGTTCTCTCGTTTGCGATTCTTTCCTCCAGCGACAACAACAGCGATGGCAAAAGAATAAGGTTGGCCAACATGGCAAATAGTAAGGTTGCTGACACCAAGCCACCCAAAGCTACAGTGCCGCCATAACTTGAAATCATAAATACTGAAAATCCAAAAAACAAAACGATAGAGGTGTAAAACATACTCACTCCTGTTTCGCGAAGTGCCAGATAAACCGACTTTTTTATTTTCCATTTGGTGGCTTGGAGTTCTTGTCGGTATTTGACCAAATAGTGTATGGTGTCATCTACAGATATTCCAAAAGCTACACTAAAGACCAATATGGTAGATGGCTTGATGGGAATTCCCAGAAAACCCATCATCCCTGCAGTGAGGATTAAGGGGATAATGTTTGGAATCAAGGAAATGAGAATCATTCGAAACGAACGAAACATATAGGCCATAAATAAGGCAATCATCAATACTGCTAAGGAGAGTGACAAGACTAGGTTGCGAACCAAAAACCGAGTTCCTTTTAAGTACCCAAGCGCTTTTCCAGTGACTTCTGTTTCAAATCGGTCAGCTGGAAATAGTTCTCCAACAACTGCCAACAAATCACCCTCAATTTCTTCCATTCGTTCTGTGTTGACATCTTTAAGCATTGTACTTAATCGAATATACTGACCAGTGCTGTCAATCAAACTTTCGGCCATGCCTTCGGTCGATAAACTGTTGTTGACATACGACCCAATAAACGAATATTCTTGCCTTGTTGGCATCGAAAAATAACGTGGGTTGCCATTGTAATAGGTTTGCTTTGCATACTTGGCTACATGGGCAATAGACAAGGGTTCGGAAAGCTCAGGCACAGTTCGAATGTGCGATGCCAAACGTTCCACTCGGTTGAGAGTTGAGAGTTGCGTTGCACCATTTCTTCTTTTGGTGTCAACCATAATCTCTATGGGCATGATTCCACTCATTTCATTTTCAAAAAACTGAACATCTTTGAAAAACTCGGCTCCTTTTGGAAGGTCGTCGATGATGGTGCCAGAAAGTTTAATCTGGTAAATCCCAATAATACTCATCATCAAAGAGATGATGAACACAAAATAAACAGTCACACGACGATAACGAACCATATTTTCCATCCATCCAATAAAGTCGTTCATCCAGTTACGGTTGAGGTGTGCTAGATGCTTTTGATTGGGGAGACTCATATAGCTGTAAAGAATTGGAATCACAAAAAGCGACAACACAAAAAGAAGCATGATATTGACAGAAGCCACCAAGCCAAATTCGATGAGCAGTTTGCTGCTTGTCAAAGTAAAGGTTGCAAACCCAAGGGCTGTGGTCATATTGGTCATTAGGGTTGCGTTTCCAATTTTAATAATGACACGTTGTAGAGATCTGGCTTGATTGCCGTGTTTTTTGACTTCTTGTTGGTATTTGTTGATAAGGAAAATACAATTGGGAACGCCAATCACAATCACAATGGGAGGAATCAAAGCAGTGAGCACTGTGATTTCAAATCCAAAAAAGCCCAATATCCCAAAGGCCCACATGACGCCAATGACGACCACGACCATGGAAATAAAGGTTGCTCGATAAGATCGAAAGAAGAAAAAGAAAATCAAGGTCGTAACCAGTGCCGCAACGATAACAAACATCCGAATCTCACTCAAAATGGTAAAGGCATTGATTGTCCGAACATAGGGCATCCCCGAAATGTGAACGTCCATAGCAGACGCTGCTTCAAAGGCACTGATTTTGGGCAAGAGTTCATTATTGACAAAAAGCTCTCGCTCTTTGGCGTTGACAACTTCTTTTTTGAGGGTGATGATTGTTAGGTACACCTCTGTATCAGGGTTGAGAAGAACCCCATGAAAAAAGGGTGATTGCTCAAGGAGTTTCTTTTCGAGCTTGTCCACTTCTTGTTGGTCACGTGCCAATTGATAAGGGACATCTTCCACCACAAAGCTTTGTTGTTGGGTGTTTTTCCGAAGCTGTTTTAGGTTGCCAACTCCTGTAACAGCGGCCACTGCGTCTAGACCTACAAACGATTTGGTGAGCGAGCTCCATTGTTGAATCTTATTGGGACTGAACAAAGTAGAGTCTTGAACTGCCAAAACGATGAGGTTGCCTTCATCTCCAAAACGATCGACAAATGACTGATACTTTAGGTTAAAAGGGTGGTTATCGGGGAGAAGACTTGCTTCATTAAAACTAAAGCGTATGTTCTTCCACTGCAACCCAAAAAAAATGGTGGTTGCAACAATCAAGAGGATGCAAAAAACCCTATTGCGAAGAATGAGCGATGCAACGGTGCTCCAAAACCGAGTCTTAACCCATTTGATCATATCAATTGAAGAAGTATTTCTGTTTTCAGACCGTCATGATTTCATCCTCTTTCGAAGCGTATTTATCATCTATTTTTTTGATGTAATCATCGGTTAGGGTTTGCACATCAACTTCAGCATTGCCCAATTGGTCTTCGGAAAGCTCTGTTTTTTTCAGTTCGTTATTTGCCTCTTTACGCGCATTTCGAACCCCTACTTTTGCATTTTCTGCTTCTGACTTAGCGAGTTTGACCAACTCTCTCCTTCTTTCTTCGGTCAGTGGTGGGATATTGATAATCACCGACTCACCATTATTGGAGGGGTTAAACCCAAGGTTTGCAACAAGAATGGCTTTTTCGATTTCAGGAATTTGTGTTTTGTCCCATGGCTGAACGGACAAGGTTTGCGCATCAGGGGTATTGATGTTTGCCACCTGACTCAGTGGGGTTTGCGTTCCATAGTACTCCATTTTCACAGAGGATAACATTGCAGGATTAGCTTTGCCTGCACGGATATTGATAAAAGCCTTATCCAAGTGTTCTAGCGATTTTTCCATAGCCTCTTTGGCAAAATCCATGATAAAGTTAATGTCTTCCATAATTTCTAATTTACCTTGGTTCCAATATTTTTACCTGCAACCACCTGTTCAAGGTTGCCAGGGGTGTTCATGTCAAACACAACAATAGGCAATTCATTTTCTTGGCTAAGAGTAAAGGCAGTGCTGTCCATCACTTTGAGTCCTTTTTGAAGAACATCATTAAAACTAATGGACTCAAATTTAACAGCATCTTTATTTTTTTCTGGGTCATCATCATAAATACCATCCACGCGAGTTCCTTTCAATATGACGTCTGCTTCCACTTCAATTGCACGAAGTACAGCTGCAGAGTCGGTTGTAAAAAATGGATTTCCAGTGCCTGCGCCAAAGATAACCACACGTCCTTTTTCCAAGTGGCGAACAGCACGCCTTTTGATATATGGCTCTGCGATCGCTTCGATTTTCAGGGCTGTTTGCAGTCGCGTTTGTACTTCAGCATCTTCCAAAGCGCTTTGCAGGGCAAGACCATTGATGATGGTTGCCAGCATGCCCATATAATCTCCTTGCACACGATCCATCCCGTTACTGGCACCAGCAACACCCCGAAAGATATTACCACCTCCGATTACAATGGCAACTTCTACCCCTTGCGCAACAACATTTTTGATTTCACTGGCATAGTCCGCCAAACGCTGTGGGTCAATCCCATGAGAGCGCTCACCCATAAGTGCCTCTCCACTGAGTTTTAAAAGTATCCGTTTGTATTGCATGGATTGTATTTGTGCAAATATAACCAAAAACAATCTTGTATTAAGAGCAAAAAAAACCTCGAGAATTCGAGGTTTTACTTTTATTTAATTGGCAAAGTTTTACACCAAAGCCAAACGCTTAAAACCAGTCACGCTTAGATCAGCATCAACCGACTTCACATAGTCGCTCACGCTTTGCTTTGCATCCTTGATATAGGCCTGATTGACCAAGGTATTATCTTTAAAA
>Ga0160423_10002694_pt1 | contig 14789 bp, 10 predicted proteins | sample CRUFie14St8metaG_FD_108191 | JGI IMG/M metagenome (GOLD analysis project Ga0160423, IMG submission 108191) | Marine microbial communities from the Costa Rica Dome - CRUD Field 142mm St8 metaG | ecosystem: Environmental > Aquatic > Marine > Oceanic > Photic zone | place: Costa Rica: the Eastern...
GGTTCCTGACTCTTATTCGGCTCACTCAGCAAGAGCGGAGACGACAGACTCTAATCCTTCGACGTCAGCGAATGAATAAGTCTTGACGCTACGATCGATGCGACGCATGAGGCCGGCGAGGACGCGGCCGGGGCCTAGTTCGATGAACTGGGTTTCGCCTGCACGGATGAAATGCTGCACGCAATCCGTCCATCGAACTGATCCGCTTACTTGGGCTTCAAGGGTTCGCTTGATATCGTGGGACTCACTCACAAGTTGGCCCTCGACGTTACTGGTGACCGGGAGAGAAGGGGTATTAAGTTTGGTTAAAGCAAGGACGCCGGCCAGTTTTTCTTGGGCCTTCATCATGAGTCGGGAGTGATATGCCCCCGCAACGTCGAGTTCCTTGAAGATCCGAATTCCGAAGTCACTAGCCAGATGCAGTGCTTTGGCGACACCTTCCTTACTGCCTGAAACGACGATTTGACCCGGTGCGTTGTAGTTGGCTACGTCAATACCGCAGGCTTCAGCTAGCTCTTTGACCTTTTCGTCATCACCACCAATCATGGCAGCCATAGAACCTTCGGTGGCATTAGTAGCCTCTTCCATAAAAGAGCCTCGCTGGGCAACGAGTTCGAGGCCGGTGGAAAAGTCAAAGGTGCCTGCTGCGGCATGAGCCGTAAATTCACCGAGGGAAAGTCCGGCGACACCGGCGATTTCTAGATCGGGAACCTGCTGTTTGAGGAGTTCGAGGCAGGCAAGACCGTGAACATAGAGGGCGGGCTGGCAGATGGAGGTGCGGGTCAGCTCAGCCGAGGGGCCATTGAACATAGTTTCCGTCAGTGAGAAGCCTAGTTGTTCGTCAGCTTTCGCGAACAAATCGCGGGCGACATCGTATTTTTCCGCTAGATCACGGCCCATGCCAACAGCTTGAGCGCCCTGACCTGCAAAGAGTAAAACAGCTTTCTTCCCCATAACGGCAGCCGCCTATTTCGTCCCCGATTTGCATCAGTGCAACGGGTTTTTGCGTTCGTTCCAGACCCTTGGAAGAAAGTTCAGTTCAAGCGCACCGGCCCCTTAGCATTAATCTGTTTGGCTCCGGCAGCCGCTCCAGGAAATTCAGCGTGAGGATTCCGTTTTCCGGCGACTGTACCGCGATCTGGGGTTGGATTCTCCGGAACGGTGTCTCCGGTTTCTTCAGTCCAGCGATCGAGCAATTCCTGCATTTTGGCCATTTGCTCCGCATATTCCGGGTTGCCGGCCATGTTGGTTAGTTGATGGGGGTCCTCGCCGACGTGATAGAGCTCCTGTTTCGGTCGCGGATTGAGGAAGACATCGAGCTGGCTTTCTTTCAGCTTGCCCTTGGCATGCTTTTTCCAGAGTTCGGCACCGGCTGGGTATGTTTCGTCAGCTTCGAGACACATGGTCTGTCGGTTTGGGAAGTTGTTCTTGATGTAGAGAAAGTCTCCCATCCGCACCATGCGCATGTGGGCTTGAAAGACATGCCAATTTTGCTCGGCGAAGGCGACGTCTCGAGTGACGGCTTGAGGATCCTTGAGGATCTTTGCAAAGCTGACCCCCTGCATGCGTTCGTCGGATTGGAGACCGGCAAGTTCCAATACGGTAGGGCCGACATCAATGCTGCTGATAATGGAATCAGTAATACCCTCTGAGACTTTGCCAGGGCAGGCCATTATGAATGGTGATTTGATGCCACTGTCGTAGAGTCGGGTTTTGCAGCGAGGGAAAGGGCGGCCATTGTCGGTCATGTAGATGACATAGGTATTGTCTTCTATCCCTTGGCGTTTCAGTTCCTCGATCAGCTTACCCATGAAGGCGTCGGTTCGACTGACCTCGTGGTAGTAATCCGCAAGGTCATCGCGGGTTGCGGCGCCGTCATAGAGGTAAGGAGGCACTTCAATTTCGGCTGGATCGTAAGTGGGGTGTATCTCATCAATCGCCCAGCCACGGTGCGCGTCCGAAGAGCCAAACCAGGCGAAAAAGGGTCTATCCTGTGGGCGATTGGCGAGTAACTCGACCCAGTCTTCGGATTTGCTGGCCCCCCTACCTCTGGAAATTGTCTCAAACGTTTCGTCGAGTTTGGCGATATGATTTTTCCCTGAGAGGACGGTGTAGTATCCGGCGTCGCGGAGGACCTTGGGGAAGCGTGGTTGGTCGTCGGGCAACGAGGTGTGCAATTCGGGGGCGCCGGTATTGTGAGGGTAGCGGCTGCTGATGATAGAGCAACGTGACGGACTACAGCTGCTGATTGTCAGGTAAGCATTGTTAAAGCGCATGCCCCGCTCGGCCAGCGCATCTAGATTAGGAGTTTCTGCGAAGGCATTACCATAGCAACCTAGGTCTTCTGCACTGATATCGTCGGTGATAAAAAAGATGAAATTTGGGCGATTATCGGCCTGAGCTGCGGAAAATAGAAGTGCGCTAATTGCGAAAAGAAGACGGGGAGGATTTATCATGGTCGGTGTATTATGACATGGATCATGTTTCGATCACAATGATTCGATGCGGCGCGATCGGGTTCAAGTGCCTTTGGTGGCGCTTCGGATTCAAGTTCGAGGAGGGATCTTGGTTCCTTGTGAGACTTTCAGTTGCCTGATGACCCGATTGTGATGTTAGATAACGTCATGCTGAACTGGATCTGGATGGGGATGATTGTCTTCGGCGTAATTGTCGCAGCGCTACTCGACCAACTAACCGGGTCCAATGGGATCGTCGAAGGTATGTTCGACATGATTAAGGTCGGCGTCGTCAAAATAGTAATCCCCTTAAGTGCTGTGATGATGCTGTGGCTTGGCATAATGCGCCTTGCAGAAAAGTCCGGTATGATTCAAGCGGTATCCCGCTTTGTGCGCCCTGTCATGAAGCGGCTTTTCCCTGATGTCCCGGAGGATCATCCCGCCATGAGTGCCATGGTAATGAATATGGCAGCGAATATATTAGGGCTTGGGAACGCGGCGACACCACTTGGTTTGAAAGCGATGCAACACCTTGATGAGTTGAACCCCAACAAGGGCACTGCAACCAACTCAATGTGCACCTTTCTCGCGATCAATACCAGTTCGGTGACTTTGATTCCGGCGACAGCGATTGGATTACTGGCAGCTCAGGGAATCGCCGAACCTTATGCTATCGTCGGTACCACGATCGGAGCGACGGTGTGCTCAACGATCGTTGCTATTATTGCGGTGAAGGCGTTCGAAAGGATGCCGGTCTTTAGCCGTGAAATTACCACTTTCTCGGCAAAAAAAGAGCAAGAGAATTTGGCAAAACCAAGAGGAATCTCGAACTTTGGTAGAGTGATTCTCTGGCTCGTAGGTCTGCTCTTTGTTGGAATTATTTTTCTGGAAATGTATCCGGACGAGAGGGTGGAGCTCCAAGAAACACTGGGGCTTCGCGAAATCGCTGTTCAGCTTGATGCACAAGGAGCTAGTCTCGACGAAAGCGAGCCGGAAAAAGACAAGCCAATCTGGCAGCGAGCGGTCTCGGCCATTTCGGTGGCTGCGATTCCTTTTGTTCTTGTTTTCTTTATCATCTTTGCAGCTTTGAAGCGGATCCCAGTCTACGAGGAATTTGTCGAAGGGGCTAAGGAAGGCTGGAATGTCGCTGTCAGAATTATGCCATTCATCGTCGCGATGTTGGCCGCGCTCGCGATGCTGCGCAATTCCGGGGCTTTGCTCCTTTTCCAGAATTTGCTCAAGCCGGTCTTGGATTTTGTTCATTTTCCAACAGAACTGGTACCTATGGCCTTGATGCGTCCGCTCAGTGGTAGCGGCAGCCAGGGGGTGCTAGTTGAGATCCTGACTAACGAGGGTCTTTCAGAGACCATTAAGTACACTGCTGGCACGATGTTCGGTTCCACTGAAACTACCTTCTATGTGTTGGCCGTTTATTTTGGATCGGTTGCCGTCCGCAAGACGCGGCATGCTCTTGCAGCTGGATTAACCGCTGACTTGGCTGGGGTTATCGCTGCTGTTATTATTTGCAAGGCGATGTTTGGCTAAGCTTGTCGCTTCTAAGTGGTAACTTAAATTAGTTCGTTCGAGGTTGCCATGGATGCCCCTTGCCTCTTGCCGAATTTCTTTCGTCTTCTGCCTGATCTGTGTTCAAATTAGACCATGATGGATGCCGAAAAGGAGCGCGTTCGAATGCCTTTGCCAACCCCGGAGGAAATTTCGAACATCGCGACTGATGGTGGCGTGGAATTTAACCGACTCGTTTTTGAAAAGAGCCCCTATCTCTTGCAGCACGCTCGCAACCCGATCGACTGGTGGCCGTGGGGAGAGGCCGCTTTTGAGCAGGCCCGTCAGGAGGATAAGCCGGTTCTGCTCAGTGTTGGTTATGCAACTTGTCACTGGTGCCATGTGATGGAGCACGAATCCTTTGAAGACGAGGAGGTCGCCGCCCTCGTCAACGAGAACTTCATTCCGATCAAAGTAGATCGGGAAGAGAGACCTGATATTGATGAGGTCTATATGCAAATCACACAGGGGATAACCGGCAGTGGCGGTTGGCCAATGACGGTGGCGATGACACCCGACAAAGATGCTTTCTTTGCAGGCACTTACTTTCCCAAGGAATCTGTTTCAGGGCGATTTGGCTTTAAGCGTATTGTCACCGAGTTAGGAAAAGCTTGGAAAGAACGTCGTGAGGAAGTTGAGGAGTCGGCTCGCAGTGTTTCGCGTCAGGTGGGTGAAATGTTGGGTGCGTCACCGGGTGGAGACCTTGATTTAGGGCTTTTTGACATAGCGTTTGATCAGTTTTCTTCCCGATATGATATGGGAAAAGGTGGATTTGCTAGGTCTCCAAAATTCCCGGTTTCACCTAACTTGCTTTTCCTGCTTCGGTTTCATCAGCGGACCGGCAATGCCGAAGCGCTTGCAATGGTGGAAAAGACCCTGACCGAGATTCGTCGCGGAGGTATCTACGACCAGGTGGGTTTTGGTATTTACCGTTACTCGACAGACCCAGATTGGTTGCTGCCGCACTTCGAAAAGATGCTTTATGATCAGGCTCTTCTGACGATGGCCTATCTTGAAGTCTACCAGGTGACGGGTAAGGAGCGCTACGCTCGTACCGCTCGTGAAATCCTGACCTACGTATTGCGGAACATGACTCATCCAGAGGGTGGGTTCTATTCAGCAGAGGATGCAGACAGTGAGGGGAAAGAAGGGAAGTTCTATTTGTGGACCAATTCAGAAGTAAGGCAGGTCCTCGGCGAAGATGATGGTGACTTCTTTATTGAGACATTTCAGTTCGAAGAGGAGGGCAACTTTCTTGAAGAGGTAACCCGAGAGAAAACGGGAACGAATATTCCTCACTTGAAAGAGGAATTGCTCAATGAGAAGCAAATGCGGGTGGATGGGCTTTTACAAAAGCTCTTTATCTATCGTGAGATGCGAACTCATCCACAAAAAGACGATAAGATCTTGACGGACTGGAACGGTTTGATGATCGCCGCGTTTGCCCGAGCGGCTCAGGTTCTTGGGGATGAAGGCTATGCGGAGAGTGCGAGAAAAGCCACCGATTTTGTGCTGGATAAATTAACCAGCAAAGGAGGCCGGTTATTGAAGCGTTATCGGCAAGGGGAGGCCGGTTTGACGGCTCACTTCGAAGACTATGCCTTTATGATTTGGGGGCTACTTGACGTTTACGAAGTGAACTTTGATCTCAAATACTTGGCAAAGGCGATCGAGCTTCAGGAGATTGCCGATAAGTTCTTTTGGGACAAGATCGAGGGCGGTTATTTTACGGTGGCCGAGGATGCAGAGCAGATGATTGTGCGAGCGAAGAAAATTTATGGAGGGCCGATTCCCAGCGGTAACTCGGTCGCGATTGGAAATCTGGTAAGGTTACATCGCATGACCGGCCAGCCACACTTCGCGACACGTGGGGATCAATTAATTCGCGCATTCTCAGCGGAGTTGGCGAAAAACCCTGCTATCTACCCGCTCGCTCTATGTTTCCTTGATTTTCACTTCGGGCCGTCTCACGAAATTGTGATCAGTGGAGGCGAAGAGGAAGAAATGGTAGGCGCCTTAAGGAAGGCGTTCCTTCCGAATAAGGTGATTATTCGTCGCACCAGTGAAAATGCCGAAGCGTTGGCGGACCTAGCGCCTTTCACCGAAAGACACGAGAGCCAGGGTGGACAGGCGACCGCATACGTCTGCCAGAATTTCGCCTGCCAGTTACCAACGATTGAGGTGGATAAGCTGATGCAGTCTTTGCTCGGATCCGATCAGGATAATTAGTCCTTCCCGCGTCCGCTTCGATCTAGGATTTTACCACTCCCGCGATCTTGCCGGTCATGTCGCCTCCCGCCTCGGCGTTCGTCATCGCGGCGACGATGTCCTTTTCCTCCGCGCCTTTCCTTACGATCGTCTGAGCGAAAGTTGTTGCTGCCGCCGCCCTGTCCGGGGCCACGGTCAATGTCGAGCTTGAAGCTCTTTCCGCGAAGCTTCGCGTTTCGGCTTTCATTGATGGCCTGCTGGGCAACTTCCTCCCGGACTTCAACGAAGCTGAAATTGGGCATTAGCTTGATGTGTCCCACACTCCCGCGCTCAAGGTGACATTCGTTGTGGAGCATTCCAACGATGTCGCCCGGGTTGATGCGGTCGCGTTTCCCTAAGCTAAGAAACAGCTTCACCATGCCTTCTTCCAGACCGCGATTGTGGCGGTCACGGAATTCCCGTTTCTGGGGACGTTCGCGATTGGGGTCGAAATCCGAGCGGTCGTCGACGCGAGGGTGATCGTCACGAGTGCGGTCGCCACGCTTGCGCTGGGCGCCGGGGCGGTCTTCTGCGATTTCTTCTCCTTCGCGGACGGTCAACTCTTTGACCATTTCCATAAGTGCTCCGGCGATGTCGTCCCAGTCGTGACCGAGATCCTTGAGTTGGGTAAGCGCCTGAATGGTAGTCTCGTCAGGTTCTTCTTGGAGACGTTCCGAGACTGATTCCAGCAGTTGGTCGGCGAGAAGAGTGTTTACCATCTCCTGCGTCGGAATATCGGCTCGCGAGATTTTCTGACGGGTGAATCTTTCAATGGTTTTGATGCGGTAGGCATCGCGGCCATAGATGAATGAGACTGCTTTACCGGTCCGCCCGGCTCGGCCTGTTCTTCCGATCCGGTGGACGTAGTCTTCCGGATCCTGGGGTAACTCGTAATTGATGACGAGGTCAATGTCATCAATGTCGATTCCTCGCGCAGCGACATCGGTGGCGACGAGGATTTCTACGGTCCCTTCGCGAAAGCGTCGCAGGACCCGCTCACGCATGTTCTGAACAATGTCTCCGTGAAGGCGGTCAGCGGAGTAGCCGCGGGCAAGCAGTGCTTCATTGCATTCGTCAACCGAGCGCTTGGTATTGCAAAAGACAAGAGTCAACTTGGGCTGTTCGAGATCAACGATCCGAGAAACCAGTTCAATACGGGAGCGTTGCCGCACCTGGAAGCAGAGTTGCTCGATGGAGTCGACGGTGAGGGATTTCCGTTCGATCTCGACGGTTTGAGGGTCGTTACCAAAACCGCCGATCAATCGTTCAACGGCGGGATTCATGGTAGCCGAGAAAAATAGAGTCTGATGTTCGTCAGGTAGAGCTCTGAGAATGTTCTCCATGTCATCGACAAAACCCATATCGAGCATTCGGTCGGCCTCGTCGAGAACGGCGGTTTTTACGTGGCTTAGATCGAGAGAGCCTCGCTTGACGAGGTCGATGAGGCGCCCGGGTGTGCCCACCACGGCCTGGACTCCGTTGCGTAGGGACCTCATCTGCCTGTCGATCGGCGCTCCACCATAGATCGCCGTGACGTGCAGGCCGTGAAGTTTTTTGCCGAGGCGCTGGAGTTCTCCGCAGACTTGGACAGCCAATTCCCGCGTGGGGCAAACTACGAGCAGCTGTGGGTTTGCGCTCTTAGTGTCGATCTGCGCGAGGCTGGCAAGACCAAAGGCAGCGGTCTTACCTGAGCCTGTCTCGGAGAGGCCGACGAGATCTTTGCCCTCTAGAGCAGGCGGGATTGCGGCAGCCTGGATCGTGGAAGGTGCTTCGAATCCCAACTCCTCCACGGCTTCGACGAGTGGTTGGGGCAAACCTAGTTCTGAAAATTTCTTATCAATCACGGTTAGAGGGAGCGGAGATTAACGCTTACCCCTCAGACGGAGAAGGGGACTGTTCGGACGCTGACACTACGCCCGATTCGGGAAAGCGAAAGGGAATCTTAAGATGCGCTCAGCCCTGCTTAAGCCGCCTGAGTTCAGCATCTAGGCGGTTGGTCGGTTGAATTGCCGTGATATGGGGGGTCAAACCGGGGCGACGACGCCCTTTTAATAGGGAAGCTATTTCTTTTCGAAGAATGACAAGGTCGAAGGGTTTGGTCATGAACCGGTCAGTTCCTGCATTGAAGGCCTGACGTTGCATCTCGTCAGTAGCATTTCCCGAGGCAGCAATGATCGGGATTTCAGAAACGGGGTTATCAAGGCAGCGCACCTGCTCGATCAAAGTGATGCCATCCATGCCGGGCATCTCGATGTCAGTGACAATGAGATCAGGACGAAGCTGTTGTCTCAGCATCAGGTCGAGTGCTTCAATACCGTTCGTTGCCTCGTGGATGATGTAGCCGGCAGCTTTGAGGAATTTTCCGAGAAGAATGCGATTTTGGAGCATATCATCAATCACCATTACCGAGTAGTAGTTTGCCGGGGGCAACGCGGGCGGAATTGAGTGGTGGGGGTGATTGGTCATTCTCTGTTTCATCATTCCCTCTGAGGTTATTAAGAAACACAAGTCTTCAATATATGTGTATTACCATGAAGATCGTTGTTCAAAAGAATTCTCGTGAAGAATTGTGAAAATCCGAATGCAACCGCTTTATTATATTTATAACTAACTTATTGTTATAAGGTTGCGGAGCTGTTAAAAATTCGCGGTTTAGGCAAAGAAAATACCTAAAAAAGCAAGATTCAAGGATTTCAGGGAGGTGACGGCCTTCCTAGACCTTGAGAAGTTCTAGAAATTGGGTAATCCGACTGGCCGCTCGGAGAGGCGTCGGAATTCCTGCTGTTCATAGGGCGTGGTGGCCTCTTCTTCGGTAATACCCCCGACCACAGCGATATTGCCGTAAGCGTCGGTATTGAGGCGGGGACGGTCGCTTCCCTTTTCGTAATAAGTTGCCTGCTTCAAAGGGTCCCCTGCAATATTAATAACCGTGTATTTGTATCTCTGCGGCCCTGACATGTGGAGGACATGCAGTTGATTCTCAGAGTCGATCGCCTGTGTCGGTGGACGCAGAGACATGTAGTCTCCCAATGGATAGGTGGTGTAGACTACGCCGGAGTCACTGTCGCGCATCCGGAAGTAGAGAGCCTTGCTCCTCGCGCCATGATAAAAAGTCATGAGGGAATATTCACGATATTTCCCAGCATCAGTATAGCCTTGTGGGACTCCGACAATCTGGCTCCACATTGGTTGGCCATCAGTCACTTGAATAGAAAGATTCTTAGATTGAAAGACTCGGTTGATCTGAGGAAAGGTCACATTTGCTTTGACCCGGTAGGTTCCAATCATCGACATCGGGTAATAGCGGTTAATCGTTACTTTGTGCTCATAGGTTTGACCCTTAGAGAGCACGATAGGGCGCTCATTTAGATGGCGGCGAACAGGGCTGATAAGGTGGCCTTGCTTATTGGTGACGGTAAAGTCGAGCCAACTCATGCCGTTTGAGTCTCCGAAAACAAGGTCTCGTCCAGCACGATTCACGATGGTAAGGCTTCCTGTGATCGGTTCGTGAGCCACATAGAGAGGACGATCCATCTTCAATGAAATCTGGATCTGCGCCTCGGCGGTAAAACCAAAAAGCAGGGCTATGTTAAGAAGAATAAAAGTCCGGAGGGGGGTCATGAATCTGTCCGGGAAATTACCGGAGAAAGAGAACTGTCCGGGATTTAAGGACTGAAATCAATTCGAATCTCGGCCGATTGGGTGAGTGTAGTTCGCTCAGTAATACTAATTTCTAAATCATTTATAAAAAATCGCGGCACAACGAGATTCAAATGACTTTTCGAACTACCGTGGTTTGGTGACCTATCGCAGGTATGGATATTTCGATAATTGAACAACATACTAGGGAGGTGATCCCTGAGTGGCGTGATGCTGCACTGACCCTCTCCCCCATTGAAAAAGGCGGGTCGGGGCGAGGTTTCTTTCGCATCGAGGAAGCTGTTACTGGGCGCAGAATTGTAGCGGTCAGCTATGACCGAAAACGGCCAGATAATGAACGGTTTGCGCCTGTTACGGCTTTTCTCAACCGGCACGATATTCCCGCACCTAATCTGATCGCGTGGGATGAGCCTGGCAATATAGTCTGGGTCGAGGACCTTGGTTCTTTGGACTTGAGCCATTTGGAAATGGAGGATTGGGACAAGGTTCGTCGCCCTGCCTACGAGGACACCTTGCGGACAGTGATGCTACTGCACTCCATAGTCGAAGCGGAACCACCTCAAGATTTGCCTGAGTTGGAGCCCGCTTTCAACGACTCAATTTATCAATGGGAGCAGGACTATTTTGTTGACCAGTATGTTGCCCGCTTTCACTCAGAAACGGAAGCCGAGTGGCTGAGGAACGATTCTTCCCTGCGAGATTTGAAAGAAGAGCTGTCTGTTTTACCCCGTTCATTGGTGCATCGTGACTTCCAAAGCACTAATGTTATGATGGTCGGAGATCGTTCTGTTTTAATTGATTATCAGGGCCTCCGTTGGGGGGTGCCGGAGTATGATCTTGGCTCTTTGCTCTTCGACCCATATATCGATTTCACGTCTGTCGAGCGTCGTTCCCTGGCTGACTTCTACTATGGATTGAAAGTGGAATCAGGGAATGATCAGTCTCCCGAGTTGTTCGAGCGGCAATTGGTTCGAGCAACAACTCAAAGGTTGATGCAGGCTATGGGAGCCTTTGGATTTTTAGGCGAGGTAAAAGGCAAGAAAGAGTTTCTAGAACATATTCCGGCTGGGCGTGATCGGTTGATCGAGCTGTCTCAGTGCGAGGGCGGATTAGCTGTCCTCGGTGAGTTGCTTGGTGATTAGAGTTCCTCGGTGTGGGCTAACACTTCAAGAAAAGGAACTTCCGACAGGATCCCAAACTGATCATCACGATGTAGTTTGGCGCGTGTCGTAGCGGGGCTGGAAAGTCCACAGAGAAAGCGAGCCAGTTGCCGTGGCTGTCGCAGAGCAATATGACCGGCTTGGTGTATTAGGCGAATGGCTTCGGCATCTTCCAGTGTGATCGAAGCTCGCCTCGATTCAGGAAGTTCACCGCCGCTATGCTGCCCGGTGCATACATTACAGTGCCCGCAGGGTTCCGATTTTTCACCGAAGTAGTGAACCAATTGCTGAGGTAGGCAGGCGGCCTTTTCGCAGAGGTTGACAACGGTGTGGAGACGCTCCACTTCGCTGGCTTCCCTTGACCTGAATCGTTGCACTAGGGTATCAGTCAGGATTGCAATGTCTCGGTTTCCATCCCGAGCGAGACGATAGGAGTAGCGGAGGCCGGAAGGTTTGGTGATTGCGTCCCCCATTTCGGCGAGGTAGCGGATCGCCCGTTTAATACGGTCATCGTTCTCTCCAGTAATGAAGGCGGCCTTTGCGACATCAATTTTGTACCAGAGGCGACCTTTCTCTCCTGATCCGAACAGTCGCCTTAAGAAATCCTGTTGTTCGGAAGGGTGCCCGGCGAGCACTTGATCGAGTTTGCGCAGCAATTGGATGCGGTAACTGCCGTAGAATGGGCCCTTGGGGATGATGACGCCATCGAGTTCGAGGTAAGTTAAAGCAGTCGACACAACTGAAGGCCGAATGTCGCGTGATTGGGAAAGTTCGTAACGGGAGACTGAAAAGTCATCGCCTTGCAGCAGGACATGCTCAACGAGCGATTTGATTGCCGAATAGGAGGGCGTGTCTCCATAGATAAAATTTTCCAACACGGTGAGGTCATCTGAGCAGGCAAATATTTCACAGGTTGCAGTTTCACCGTCACGCCCGGCTCGGCCCGATTCCTGAACGTAGTTCTCCAGCGATTTGGGCAGATTGTAATGATAAACGTGACGGATGTCGGGCTTATCGACTCCCATACCGAATGCGATGGTGGCAACTACCACATCGATTTCGTTTTCCATGAAGCGTTCTTGAACTTCAGCCCGATGGTCGTCCTTCATACCGGCGTGATAGGCTCGCGCATCGATTCCTGTTTGCTTGAGTGTTCCCGCAACTCTCTCTGCGGTCTGCTGGAGTGTCACGTAGACTACTGTCGGGCCGGAAGGATGTTCCTTAATGCGATCAATTAATCGTTGATCGCGTTCCGATTCCGAGCACGGGTGGACTTCGAAGGTCAAGTTGGGACGGCTGAAACCGGTTTGAATATGGTCGGCTTCGGTAATCGAGAATCGTTCCCGAATTTGACTCGCAACACGGGGTGTTGCTGTGGCGGTTAGCGCCAGTATTCTAGGTATCTTAAGCTCCTCTGCAAGACAGGCCAACTTAAGGTAGTCTGGTCGAAAATTATGACCCCATTCAGAGATGCAGTGAGCTTCGTCAACGGCCATCAATTCGATAGGAGTCTGACGAAGCCGTCGTAAAAAGCCTTCATTAGCAAATCTTTCCGGCGCTACGTAGATTAGACGTAGCGAACCGTCCTCCATGTTTGCGTAGATTTGATTAATTTCTGCTGCTTCGAGTGTGGAATCGAGTCTCGCGGCCCTGATACCCCTCGATTGAAGCGCTTCTACCTGGTCCTTCATCAGGGCAATCAAGGGTGAAACTACAAGAGTAAGCCCTTCGAACATTAATGCTGGGAGTTGGTAGCAGAGGCTCTTCCCCCCTCCGGTCGGAAAAATGGCCAGCGCATTGCGACCCTCCAACAGAACATCGATGACTGCCTCTTGGCCAGGGCGAAATTCGCGATGCCCGAACCGGTGTTCGAGCACTTCTGATTTCGGCGTTGGTGTCATCTGGTGGAGAGGATGCGGAAGGACATGCTCCCGCATTCCTATATACTTGATGGGGTTTTCATTCCACTCTAAGCTCGGAGGTCATGTCAATATCTTCAACCGCCACGCTCCTTGTAACGCTGCTGACCTTTTTTGTGGTTCCGATGCTGAAAGCTGAAATGCGTGGCTGGACCAACAGTTCCGGTAAAACAATTCAGGCCGAACTGGTAGATGTAACCGAAGGAAAAGCGGTCCTGAACATGAATGGGCAGAATTTCCCAGTACCAATTGCCAGCCTCTCTGCGGTTGACCAGGAATTCATCAAGGAATGGCAGAAGGGCGCTCCCGTCGACACTGCAAAACCGGCCGTTGTCGAAGGAAATTGGGACAGTCCCTGGCCGAAGCTTGTTTCAGTTGATGTGACTCAGGACATTGAAGTGCTGAAGGAAGATGAGTCGACCGGCGAATACATCTACGCCAGCGACCACTATGAGTTCATCTGCGACGTGAAGCTCAATACATCGGTGGTGAAGAAGTTTTCCCGACTCTTTGAGGCGACGAACCAGTTCTGCCGTGAACTCCCTCTCGGTATGACGAAGCCTTTCCGGGACGAGCGTCATAAGATCCATCTCTTCGAGTCCAAGCAGACCTATATTGACAAGGGAGGACCTCCCGGTTCGGCCGGTGTCTATATCAGTCGCGGTGGCGAAGGGGATATTCTCGTCCCCCTGACCAGTCTCGGGGTGAAGAAGGTGGGCAGCAGCTTCAGCGTCGACTACGACAAAGAGAATACGACCCTATCTCACGAGATTGCCCACCAAATCACTGACCATGAATATTATGCTCCCGGTTCGCGCGGCTGGTTTACCGAGGGGATGGCTGAATACATCGCGCAGAGCGGTTACAGGTCCGGAAAGTTCAACGTAAACGATCTTTCCAAGCTAAAGGAATATGTGACTGCCTATGGTGAAGGGAACACGGGTGGCCGTGCTCTCGGAGAAGAGATTGATGCTCCCAATCTCGAGGATTTCTTCACCCAGAGCTATGGACAGTTTACCGAAAACGGGAACTTCAACTACGGCCTCGGTGCTCTCGTTGTTTACTACTACTTTCACATGGACGGAGATAAGGATGCCGCCAATATCAAGTCTTTCCTCAAGGCGCTTAAGGAGGGTAAGCAAGCTCCAGAAGCGTTTGAGCCTTTGTTGGCTGGGCGTAGCTGGGAAGAGATGGAGGCCGATATCACGAAGAGTTGGCGCTCCCGCGGTGTGAAAATTAATTTTCGATAGATTATTTAGCCCGACAGGTTTGTCTTCCTTACCCTAAACTGTTTAAATATAGACTAACAAAATACTGTATGAGTAAGGAAAGGTGTCGATGGGGAATTCTCGGAACTGCTGGAATCGCTCGGAAGAATTGGCAGGCCATTCGCAACAGCGGCAATGGTCAGTTGGTGGCGGTAGGGAGTCGCACTGAGGAGAGGGCCAAGGAATACATTGCAGAGAATCAGTCGCAGATTCCGCATGACACGCCTCCGAAACCAATCGCCGGTTATGATGCGATGATTGCTGCTGATGATATCGATGCTCTCTACATTCCTTTGCCGACGGCCGTCCGCAAAAGCTACGTCTTGAAGGCTGCGGCTGCCGGAAAACACGTTCTTTGCGAGAAACCTTGTGGCGTTGATGCTGCTCACCTTCAGGAAATGATTGATGCTTGCGCCTCGGCTGGAGTGCAGTTTATGGACGGTGTGATGTTTATGCACAGCGATCGGATGCCGGCACTTCGGGCTGAATTGGATGCCGGAGATGCTGTTGGAGAGA
>Ga0160423_10002695_pt1 | contig 14788 bp, 29 predicted proteins | sample CRUFie14St8metaG_FD_108191 | JGI IMG/M metagenome (GOLD analysis project Ga0160423, IMG submission 108191) | Marine microbial communities from the Costa Rica Dome - CRUD Field 142mm St8 metaG | ecosystem: Environmental > Aquatic > Marine > Oceanic > Photic zone | place: Costa Rica: the Eastern...
TAGTATAATATCTTTGATACCAACTATAAGGTTGGGTCATAGCAAACCAATGGTAGTTACTCCAAAATCTAAAATCATTAATTATAGAGCTAGATCTTCTATTTTTAATTTTATTTTGTAAAACATTTGATTCCTTTAACACATCTAATTGTGTTTTAGGTCTTTTGAAATATATAGAATCATCTTTTATTTCAACCGAAGAATATCTTTTAAGGATTTTTTTAGGGATAACAACAGTGGTATTATTTACCTTAACTACAAATACTTTTTTCCTATCTACTTTAGTAAAGTACAAATCATCTGTTTCAAGGTATCTTTGCCCAAAAACATCAACAGATAAAATAAGGAATAATAAAATATATCTCATGGTTATAAATATAATAAAATTGACACGCTCAAAAAAATTTCTTTTCTACATTTATCCAGTATAACTATACATATATACTCTCGATACTTTCCGTGACTATTAGAAAAATTAATGGGTTGGAACTTATTTTTGGTTGTGGGAGTGACCGTCACACAATCCATCTGGTCGTAACGTTAGGCCGCATGTGCAAAGTCCTTTCATAGTACTGGTTGTTCGATTATACATATAATTCCCCATTGTTAAATTCTGGATTATATTAGTTGTAATGTCTAGGTATATAATTATTTATTTTCTACCTCCCAATTTTCCCCAAAATAACCTACCGGTTTTCTAATCTCATCCGGTTCACTTGGGTTATATTTTTTAGTAACGTAGTACATTAGGATTGAGTCGGGTTGGAGGGCTTGATAACCATGAAAGATACCCGGTGGAATCTCTATCACGTTATTATTTTTATCACTGATATATTTCCACTCCGCACCATCTTCTTCTGTTGCCCAACCTACTTTAAAGCTACCTTTTACACATAGCCAATAATCGGTTTGAAATTGGTGTGCGTGCCAAGCTACAATTGGTTTTGTAGATGCCACATAACTAACATTGACTTGACCTTTATCTAAAGGAAAAACATCAATTAATCTTTGAGCACGGTCGTCTTCATGATAAATTAATCCCATATACTTAATTGTTTACCTATACTATCTAGTATTTTTTTATATTTTTTATATTCATCTTTATAATGTTGGATGGACCAACCATCTTGTCTTTGATCTTTAGAATAGTAGTTACATTTATCTACGTAACTTTTTAAAGATTCATATTCTTTTTTATTGTACATTTTCTCTATTTTCAATAATTAATGCATCATCTATATTCTCACAAAATAAATAAGAGGTGTTAGTTTGCAAAACCTTATCTGCCCCTATTATATCTCTAAATTCTTTTGCGTATTTTAGTTCTGGAAAGTTGTGTTTTTTAATTTCCCTAACTACCTTATACATTTTGGTCCCATATTCTATATATCTAAAATCCATGTTAACTAGACCATCCGGGTTGTCCTTTAGGTAAATTATAATTCTTCATCCAATTAGGTTGAATTTTAGGAGCAGGCTTTAAACTTAAAATAGGTACATAATAAGTCTTCCAATCTGGGGACCAATAAAAAGCACCATCTGGGTTTTTCTGATCTTTCACCTGTTCAAAATATTTTTTAAAGGATGGTAATTGATATAAATCAATTTCAACATATTCAATCCAATAGTTTTCTTTCAAGAGATCATATATTTCTTTTTCCATGTGAAGACCCTGTAAATCATCTCTTGGGTTATTAAAAAAACTAACTGTACCTTTTTCTTTGGATAGTTCAACTACCTTTTTATGGTATAAAATTTCGTTCGGGTCAGCCCACGTGTCATAAAATATAAAATCAAATTTAGGTAAATATGACCAATAGTCTATCCAATCACCTAGTAAAGGAGTTACATGATGAAGGGTTAACCAACCAGCCTTTTTCATTTGCTCCCAAACGTCAGGGTGGTTTTCTATAATGTAATGAGATCTACAACCAAAAGCCTCTGCGGCTTTATCTATATAACCCATTCCATAACCTATATTTAAGAAATCTGCATTAGGATGGCATAGTAATTCAGCTGTCTTATACATGATGTCTTTTTCCCAGGCCATCATTATACTCCAACCATTCTCATCTACTAATTCATCATTGACATAAGAAAGTTTAGTTTCTGTGTAAGGCTTATCAGTGTAGAATTTTCTTTCGTGCCCTACCATTAATATTCAGTATTGAAAAAGAAAGTTTGGAATAATCTTCCATCGTACATATCTTTTCCAAAATAATCTAAAGAAGCATGAAACATATCTCCTCTATAAATGACCATTCTATTATATTTGTTGTGAACAAAATCAACTAAATCCCATTTAGTATAGTCATTAGCCTCTTTCCAAATTCCGTCCATAATATCTTCATTAATAGAACCATCAGGTAAAAGTGGAGTTCTATAGAGTCCAGTAGATTTATGTTTATACAAACCAGTTCCACCAGTTAAAGGTGCATCTGGGGTTAGATAAATAACAGCGGCCCAAGAATTCCAATGGTCACAGTGAATCCAAGTTCTATCAGAAGCAGTAGTGTATTGAAATGCCCCATTATAATTTTCATATTTTTCCTCTTCAGATGCTTCAGGATCAGGTTCATATGTTGTGCCATCACCATTGTCATATTGACCCATAGGAAAATGGGTAATTTCTCCTGAGTAAGGTCTTAAAATATTACCTATAGTTTCCTTAATACTTTCATTTGCATAAGAAATAGTTCTTTGTCCTGGATAGTTACCTTTAACATCAAAAGGTTGTGATAAAGCGAATTCTCTTACCTCATCAACATTACTATAAAAGTCTTCGACTGTAATTAAATTTAATTCCATATAACGTAATTTAATAATAAATATTTACCTATCCAAATGTATCAAAAAAGAAAACCTGAACTAACCTACCAGATTGTAGATCATTACCAAAAGATTTTAAAGGTTTAATAAATAAATCCCCTCTATATAACACTAACCTATTAAACACATTACCTATTTGATCAACTAATTCCCATGAATTATTAGATTGACAATCTTTCGATATAGTATCCATTAATTTTTTATTATTATAATCATAAAACATAGAATTATTTCCTAACCATTTATAAATCCCAGTACCAAAATCAGGAGAAACATCAGGATTTAAGTAAAGTACCCCAGCCCATCTATTATGTACATCTGCATGATACCATTGGATATCATCTTTAAAAGTTAAATAAAATGTACCATTGTAATTTTCCCTAAGATTATTGTTATTTTTGTCAAATTCATAATCAGTCATGTTAAAATTGCAGATCTTTCCATAATGAGGAAATAACACTTCTTCAATAGAATCTTGAATATCTTTCGTAACATGAGGTTTAGTCCTTTTACCAGGAAAATTACCTGTTACATCAAAATTTAACCTTAAAGCAAAATCTCTTACCTCTAAAGGGTTATTATAAAAATCGTCTATTAAGTAAGTAACTGGTTTCATATTAGCAGTCCCACATAGATTCGAACTATGACCAACTGAACCAAAATCAGTCGTGCTACCATTACACCATGGGACAGTTGAAGTTTCCTGTGGAGGATATCGGAGTCGAACCGATGACCTCCTGCGTGCAAAGCAGGCGCTCTAGCCAGCTGAGCTAATCCCCCGATATAAATATATATATTTTTTAACGATTTCCCACAGAAAACTTGGAGAACTTAAAAAAATTGTGTATATTGATATATATTTAAATAAAAGTTATGAAAAAATTATTAGTTATTATATTCTTTTTACAAAGTTGTGAATTTTACTTTGAAGAAGATAGAGTTTTACCTTCTTATCCCAATGTATGTGAAGAAAATTGTAAATCCAATTTTACTAATATATTCCAAAGCGGAATGTATGGTAATGAATGGATAAATTATCCCATAAATGGATACCATAAAGTTAAATTTAATTTAGAAGCTTTACAAAATAAACCATCTTATTTTACAGTAGTAGTTGAAGCTGACAAACCAAATGAATTTTATAGAATAGGAGATTTATTCAATGTCACAGCAGAATTTGCTTCTGATGCTGTGGCAGTTATAGGATTAGATACTGAAATGATTTATAGACCTCAGTTATGGAATCCTTTTATAAGTAGCTTTAATACTAGTGGAAATCCTTTATTACAGTTAGCTGATACCACTATTAATTTAAATTATTTTAATGGAGAAATTATACCTATAGGTCAATGGGATTCTAAATTTTCAGAGGGTGATTTAAGAATGGATTTATATAAAAAACCATCTTCAAATAAATTAGCCACTAAAGTTATAATTGGACCTATATATAAATCATTTGTTGAACGTAAAGATACACTTAACATTTTTATGAAAACTAACTTTACGGAGGGTTGGGCAAATGCAGAAAAGACTATTGTTTTTGATACTTTAAAAGTAATATTAACTCCTAACTAAGATAATTTGGAGAAGCAGATATTTGTATATATATTGTCGTATGAAAAATATTAAAAAAAATAAATATTTACCTTTAGCTATTGGATTAATAGGGTTATTTATTACTTTGTTTATAATTGTTTTAGATTATTATTTATGATTAAAGAAAAATTAAGAAAAGGAGAAGACGTTAATAAAGCTTTAAAACGTTTTAAGAAAAAAGTTATAAAAGCAGGCATTATTAGAGAGGTTAGAAAAAGACAAGAATTTGTTAAACCATCTCTTTTAAAAAGAAATCAAAAGTTAAAGGCAAAATATGTACAAAAATTAAGAACTGAAGATGAAAAATAATTATTTAAAAATTTGTTTATTTTTCTTTACTGTTATTTATTTAGCATTAATTTTTAATGGTAAAGCTCAAGATAGTCATTTAAATGTAGGTATAATGACTGGTATGAATCTTGAAAATGAAATGGGAATGATTGGCATAAGTGTAGTAGAAACCCACACTGATTCCAAAGTACTTTATGGGATAAATGTAATGAGTAAACCTGAGGAATTTAAACCAATGGGTATGGTATTTTTTGGATATAAACTTAAAAAGTACGTTACCACCTCGATAGGTGTAAGTTTACAGGACTTTAAGGCATTTAAAATGTCTAGAACTAAACCATTTGTAAAGGTTATGATTAAACCTACTAGTTATCCTCTTAATTTTTTTGTTAGTCAATCCCTATTTAACAAAGAGATGCCTTTTACTAATGTTGGTGTTAGATTTACCTTATTTAAATTAACTAGTAAAGAAGAAAGTTAAGTTTAGTTAATGAAACTTACCTCTAAACAAGTTAAAAAATATATATTACAAGGTGCATTAGCAGGTTTATTATTAATGGTAATTGCTTTTATACCTTTATTTTTTGAAGAAAGATATCTGTATATAGGTTATTTCTTATCTATAGGTATTTCTTATTTTTTGTTTTTTTATATGATAGAACTTTAAGTTATGAATGAAGCATTAATTTTTATTTTAGTTTTTGTTATGCAGGCAATTTTTAATATTGCTAGAGTTTTTGAAGTTAGGTGGTCTTATGATATTAGGGTAGTTCCTTTAGCCATTTTAACTTTTATAATGAGTATAGTATGGATTATCTCAGTAGCTTATTCTATGGAAGGAGTAGTGAATGGAGATGTTACTAGAATAGTGGCATTTACACTAGGAAGTGTATTTGGTAGAATAGTAGCTGTTACCACATTTAAAGAATTTGCTATAAGACCTCAAGTATTTAAAAAAGTCTTAAAAAAAAAAGGTAAGAGTTTTAAAAATTTAAGAGTCTCTGATCAAACTTTATTAATGGATGATCCTGAAGATTTAAAACTACACGAAACCAATTATGATTGAGTTATCTTTTCATCACCATAAACTTATAAAAGCAAAAGGGTTAAGACACCCTATAGATAGTTACACTCTTAGGAATGGTATTATTCAACTTGTTTTAAGACATGAAGAAGAAGATTATGTTTTAAAAATACCTGGTGGGGCTGATATGGATTGTTATAGAATGATGATGACTCCTTCAGGTTCACCCGGAATGGCTGATTGGAAAAATGAATCAGATAGATCTTACTATTTAACTCCTAATCCTTGGGGTACTATGAAAGAAATTTACTCATTTGCCTGTTGGTTTAGAGATATAGGATTTGGACCTAAAGTGAAAAATATTGAAAAAGTTTTAGTTAATCCTGGGACTGAATATGAAGATACGGTTTGGTGTTATGAACAGGAAAACTTAAGAAAAGATCCTAATTCTTATCAATGGGTGGAAAAACTTACTGAAAAGGTAAAAGAAGATACTGGTAGAGAGGTTTTATATGAAGATACTAGATTACAGAAATTGGCTCATGATTTACATTATGAACCCGATGGTTTGATTTCTATTTTTCATAAGGAAAAAGCTTTAAAAAGGGAGAATGATTCTTTCATACATTCAGTTGCTTCCCCTACTGACCAACAATATAAAGGTGTTAGATATGATCTTTCAGTTGCATACGCAGATGATTGGAGAGTACCTAAATTTTTTGACCATGATCAAAGAACTATAAATCATTATTACACCGATGAGTTTAGAGAAAAAATAGCTAATAAATATTCTGACGAAGCTGAAGCTGCTGTTAAATCTTAATTATGTCCTGGTCTAAAAAGTTAGGATTAGCTTTTATACACATTCCTAAAGCTGCTGGTACATCTATTTTAAAAACACTTTCCCTAGAACCTCTTTTTTATGGGCATAGAGCTTATCATTACCACCCTAAATGGAAAGATCCAAATTATACTTTTTTTACAATTGTTAGAAATCCTTTATCTAGAGCTGTTTCTGCTTATGAATTTATTAAGATGGAAGAATCTTCTTGGCATAATGAAGATAATCCCCATCGTTTAAAAAAAATCTATGATAATCTTTCCTTTCCAGAAAGCATTAATGTGATTAAAGAATGTTTAGCTAGGGAAGACACGTATAAAGCCCCTGTCTGGTATCCTCAATATAAATGGATTTGTGATGATAAAAGAAATATAATGGTAGATAATATTTTACGTTTTGAAAATATACAAGAGGATTTAAATCAATTCTTTGAAGAAAGAAACTTACCGCCAACCAAACTAGAATTCTGGAATGTATCTAAAAAAGTAAACTACATGGATTATTATGATGATACTACCTTGGAACAAACCTATAACATATACAAGGACGATTTCGAACTTTTCAACTATTCAATTTAAATAAAAATCCTCACAAAGGGGAAGTGTGTGGGTGATAATATGGGGTATCCCAGCACTAATACGATATAAGTATATACGCCCCGACGTCAAGATCCGTGTTCGAGTTACAGGTACGTCTAAACTTTTCTACCCAATATCCCCGCATATATGGACACTTATTACGCATGGGATACAGCGCATATATGGCGCGCATACGTGGTATGTGGTTCCGTGTATATAAAGTATTACGTACGCAATGTGCAAGCCGTAAGTGCTGGATACGTGAGCGGTAAGCCCCCACCCCCCACCCCCACCTTCCCCACCACACGTGACCCGCCCTGACACGTTTTCACGTATATATTTTTTTTGTGTTGAGAGGCTTGTGTTCGGGCAATAAAAAATGTAACGGCAAACGCGGCTCATGTAACATGATGTTGCCATAGCTTGTAACTAGCTCACGTGAGATTCGTTTAATAGGTAGGTGGTTTACCGGGGTAGGTAACATACTCGGGTTACCAACACGTGAGCAAAAAGCCCACAACGAGGAACCCGCAATCAAACGTTATATCTAACACCCAGCCACACAACGATTAGTTGGTTTGGGTTGAGGACCGTATATACAGATGAAATGAACACGCTATCATAGATAAAGTTTTTTCGCGTGCTGGATTATTATTATGCTACCCCACAATCGACAATGCTATCTCCCTTAAATTTTTTTTGAAATACCTTCTGCTGCTACACTCATTTGACTTCTCTCATTCCTAAAATAAATCCTACCACTATCATGATACAAGCAAATACTAACACAACTTCACCAATACCCATTTTAACCTAACCTAAAATTGATTGGTAAGATCATTCTCACCTTAACCGCTCTACCTCTTTGCTTACCCGGTTTCCACTTTTTACTTCGCTTGATCACCCTAAGTGCTTCCTCATCACAACCAAAACCTATACCTTTTATCACTTGAATCTCACTTAATGACCCATCTTTTTCAACTACAAATTGAACGAACACCCTACCTTCAACACCCATTCGCCTTGCTTGAACAGGGTATCTCATGTTAGTACCTATGTACTTGTAAAAGGCATTCATGCCACCAGGGTATTCAGGTTGATCCTCTACTATTGTGAATATCTCCTCGACTTCCTCTTCCGGCTCCTCAAATATGATTTCCTCTATTATTGTTTCCTCCTCAAATTCAATGTCCAATTCTATCTCTATTTCCTCCTCTATTTCCTCCTCATCAGGCACTTCAACTATCTTAGGTAATTCAATTTTAGGAGGTGGGGGAGGTGGTTGTTCAGTTGGAGGTATTTCCATCAAATCTTCAAAGTTGTCATCAATAGAACCTAAATCCATACCTGCTCCCCTGTCATAAAACTTCCACTCAAACGCAATTATAACCAGAAGTAAACTTACAATCAACCCAATGTTAAAAAACAAACTTCGGTAACGTTCTAAATCAGCATTAGGGTTTTTCTTAATTGTTGTCATAGCACCTACCTAAAATAAACTAATAATATACCCAACAAAGAATAGCAAACCATAAAATACAGCTATAGTCAATATAGCACTAAGTAGACCTGCAACGTGATTAGCTATTAACATTATGTTGGAAATTTTTTTACTCATTAAACTTAATTATACACTCGCGTTCCCAATCAAACCATTTTAAACGCTCGTACTGTGATACATATAGTTTAAGTACCTTACTTTTTAAAGATAATAATTCAGGTGAACATTTGGATTTACCCTTATCAAAAACATATAGATTATTCAAGTTAAAACTCTTAACTGCCTCATGTAATGCAACGTGTCTATAATGACCATACTCCCCACTTGCATTATGGGTAACCACTTTATCCCAATCTCTAAAACTTAACAGTGTATTTAAAACTGTCATTAACTTGGATTGATCATATTTACCATCACTTGAGGTTAGGCCTGAGTGTATTTGATAATGTTCAACACCTAACATTTCCATTGCTGACTTGAATTCGGCTTTCCTGACTTCATCATGAGCGTAATCCATACAAATTACCTCATATGTACCTTTATTGGTTAATAACTCTAAACCCCCAAATAATGTTTCATCATCAGGATGAGACACTAACATAAGGTTAGTTGTTGTACTACTCATTATTACCAAAGAATAATTGATACAATAAACCTATCATTAAAAAAATTAATGATAATAAAACGAATGATTCTATTTGAATTGACATAATTAATAATCTACTTTTCTGCCGTTTATCTCTAATATAGTGAATTCATCATTAACAACAGATTTGTTTCTAATAAAATTTTTCCAAGCCCATCTTAAATCATCTGTTAACAATTCAGTTGAACGCTTTACTATAATGCCATCTTCCTCCTGTTCAAACAATAACTTGTAATTTCTTGCTGTATAACTGGTCATCTTATCTAGCGTTTTCTAAATCCCAATCCCAGCTAAAATCTGGTTCATTACTGTACTCTTCTAAGTACTCTTCTACTGTGACCCACTTATCTATTTCGTTATCGAAAATCATTCCGTCTATAACTTTATTCATATAACCTTTATTTAAATTAAACATATGTAAATATACGAAGGAAATTTTGCTTCGCCAAGTCTTTTTACAGAAGTTTTTCTTTTTCTTTTAATACTTTTTCTTTGGCTTTTATTATTTCCCTTTGTTTTTTTATTACATCATGTGTGTCTTGGGCATCTTCGAATTTTTCATTTGCCACTTCTTCTTCTAACATTTCTTCCATTCTGTCTGTGGTCCATATTAAGTCAGCTATTTCTGCTCTTAATTCAAATGTGTCAGTTAATTGTTTGATTTTTTTATCTAAACCCAATTTATAACTTTAAATCTTTACCAGTAAGTTTTTTCCAAGATTTTTTAGCAGCATGCTCAATACACTCAGTGTGAGACCAAGTAGCCCAATCTAGTAACTCAACATTTTCATTATATGTGTTTTCATTACAACACCTACATTTACAACTATCTATAAATTTTTGACTATTTTTATTATTAACGTACTCAGACATTATTGGAAATTTTTCGTTTAATTTATCAGTGTAGTTTTTTTCTAACACTGCATTAACTAAAGGCATTAAATCTTTATATGCAATGAGAGATTGATCACAAAACCCATCACTTACTTTTCTGAGGTGAGCTACCTTATTTTCATCATTAAATGATATTCTTAATTTATATTCAAATTCCATTAGTATTCTATTTCTTCCATTTCATACTCATCACCTGGTATGTTTCTATTCCTACAGTATTGAGCCCATGACCAATCAAAATCATCAGTCTCAAGAGTCACTTTACCTGGTTTAGTGATTTCCTTACCATTTTCAAAGATAATTTCTTGGTATTTAACAGTGTATTTCATACGATCAATATAATAACTTTTTTTTAGTTAGCCTAGTTTTTCAATTAAAAATGTACCTCTTAACCCACTATTCCAACTACTACTTTGCATATAAAAATCCCCATTTAATAATGTGTTATCATTTCTTAATCTAGCATCTTCATATCTAGTTCCTGTTCTAAATCTACCTGTAGGATATCTATTACAAGGATTAGACCAACCTGAACCTACACATTTAGTATATTCACCACCATCATAAAAATAATCTGTCTCAGTGAATTTAACCCAACCATATTTGTCTACAGTTCCTGATGCAATAAAAATTGTTTGTGAATCTTCAAAACTTACTAAGCCAGTAAAAATACAACCCGTGTTAGTAGTTATTTCTAATGTGATATTTTGTTTATAACCAGCATCATATAGTAACTGACCATCCCATTGTCCTAGAATACTTTTGGTTGCATCAGAGCAGTTTATAGTGTCCTCTGGTTCATCACATCTCCAAGTTGAACTAGCTAAGAATATAAATAAAAATAATACAAATTGTTTCATTAAATTTCTATTTTTGGATATCTAAAATAAGGATTATCAAAATCATCCTTGTATAGTAGATTTATTTTTTTAATTGTTTTAGGTAGTAACGTTTCCTCTATTTTTTCTACCGTATAATAAATAGCTGCACTAGCTCTAAAAGTAGGTAAATTATTAAAAAGTTCTTTAACGTAATTGTCATTTTCTTTAAAACCCCAATGTGTAGCTTTTTCAGCACCTAAACCAAACAAATTAAGCATTTCAGCCCAATGCTCAGATAATTTTTCATATCGCCCTATGTAATTAATATCCTCATTTATAAAGCTAACCTGAGGTGGTTTATGTAAAGTCATTTTACCTCCAAACACTAAAGGTTCATCAACTAATCTAGGGGCATTGTTTAAGGAATCAAACCAGTCATCAAACTCTAAAGGATCTAACCTATTAGCTCTTTCAGTACCAAAGTAAGTTTGAAAATAATCACTAACTATTCTAGTATAAGGATTTCTAACAAAAGTAAATTTATTTATATTATACCAATCTTCACCATAAAATATTTTAATATCATCCACAGGTATGAATGGTCTATTTTCAACTGGAAAGCCTAATTGCTTGCAAATAGATGTTGAAGCAACTCTGGGATTTATAATATAAAGTAAATTATATTGTTGATTTAAAATCATTTAAGATATAGACTCGTGATCCTTTAAAAACTGTTCTAAACCACTATCAGTGAGAGGGTGTTTAAATAATTTTTTAATAACACTATAAGGTAATGTAACCACATCACAACCTACTTTAGCACATTCTAAAATGTGAATAGGGTGTCTAGTAGATGCACCTAAAATTTGAGTGTTAAGGAACATAGATTTGTCAAAAATCTGTCTAATATCTTTAATTAACTGCATACCATCAAAGGATATGTCATCTAGTCTACCAATGAAAGGTGAAACGTATGTTGCGCCTGCTTTAGCAGCTAATAACGCTTGCATGGCTGAAAATACTAGTGTAACATTAGTTTTAATGTTATGGACACTGCAGTATTTAGTTGCCTTAATACCATCTTCAGTACAAGGTAACTTAACAATTATATTATCTCTAATTGCGGATAACTCAACAGCCTCTTTAATCATACCTTTATAATCAGTAGAAATAACTTCAGCCGAAACAGGACCTTCTACAATATCAGCTATTAAAGCATAATGTTGATTTGGATAATTAATACCCTCTTTAGCCATTAAACTAGGGTTAGTTGTAACCCCATCTAGAACACCTAATTGTTCTGCGTCTGAAATTTCTTGAATATTTGCTGTGTCTAAAAATATTTTCATTATACTAATTCTTCAATTATACCTATTACCTCCGACAATATAAGAACTCCTACTGCAATAGGCAAGGAATATAATAGAAGTCCATAACCAGCTAATCTTAAAGCCGATTTTACAAAACTTATTTTTTGATGCCAATAAGCATCAGGTAACTGTTGTTTCATTATTTAGTTTTATTTTTAGTTTTACTAATTTGTTTTTTAACTGAATCCATTGTTTCAATATAAAATTCAGTGTTCTTAGTCTCAATATCACTCAAAATTTCCTGTTTGAAATCCTCATAGTTAAGTATTTCTTTTTCTCTATCTTTAACATAAATAGTTTCATAAGATAAGGACCTAGCACTTAAATTATCAATTTGTTTTTTAAATACCTGTAGTAACTGATATAATCTATAAATTAATAAAAATCCTACCAGTAGTAAGGTAGCAATGATACCAACAATAAAGCTATTTACATCCATATTTTTTATTATATTTTGTTATAAAAGAATTACCAACACCTACTTCTAAAATAACAGCGTCATTTTTAATGCCCGTTAATTTTTTTCCAAATAGTATTTCATCAATATTTTTTGATTTAAAAACCTTAACTTTAGGTTTTGATCTACCGTGTTTAGATGCTTTATAAGCAACTACAACTGGTGCTTTAGTGTATCCAACTTGAGCCATCCTATAATATAATAACCTTTATTTGCAAATCCAAATTAAAATCAAAGATAAAATAACTAAACTTGATTTTACAACTGCGTCAGCGAATTGTTTAAATTTTAATTTTACTTTATCTCGTTTTCTTAATTTCACTAGCTTACATCAATACGATCTATGTCAAACGAAATTTTGGCTTGTCTTAGAGCGTTTTTTAATTTATTTAAATCTTTACTTCCTAAACTATCACTTGAATCTGCTTCGTAATCCATTTCAAATACAGCTGGGTTAACATATACATTTAATCTTTTAAGTACTTCAGCTAATTCTTCAGAACTTAAATCATTAGGAACATCCATTCTTTTACCATTATTTAAAGTAACTTTAGTAGAATAATGTTGACCTTCTTCAGTGTAAACAATGTTTATATCTTTTATACTAAAATCATTTTTTGCTTCTTTAAGACGATTAACAGGATTGTTTCTTAACCATTCCTTCAAGTCAAAATCTTTATTTTCCTTAACATCTAAAGGACGTTGACCAGTACCAACATATGTTATACCTGTTCTAGGATCAGTTCTTTCGTTTTTATCTTTTTTCTTATTTTCAAAATGAGCCTTCTTTAATTCAGCTAATTGGGATTCCTCAGTGCTATATCTGTAGCCTGTACTATCAGAGGCAATGATGATATCTCTACTTTCTAACTCATCTAGAATATTAATTAAATCAGGTTGTTCCTTTACTCTATAAGTAACAGTATTATCTCTAAATGAAGAATCCATTTTAACTATTTCATCATTATCCATAGCACCGCTAAACATTGCATTAAGAATTTTATCAGCTTTTTTCTCCATTTTAACAGGTACTTCAAAATAATGGTCATAATCATCACCAAATTCTTCAGCCATTGGATACCTTAAAGGTTCAGCCATCTCTGCTCTATCTTCATCATCTAATGCCTTATCTTCCTCACCGTAATCAGCTCCACCTGAATAACCTTTGTCAACATCTATTTCTGAACCATGTTCTTCCTCATAGCTTTCGTTAACACCTTCAGTTAAGCTATCTAAAAATTTAACAATTTGTTTTGGGTCTTCTGAATATTCAAGCCACTCACCCATTGAGCTTAAAGCATCATCATTTAATAAGCCTTGAGACTTTACCCTACTTAACTTAGCAAATATTTCATCTTTATATTTACCTAGATTGTCGTATAATTCTGTTAATTTCATTTTTATCTTTTTTACGGTTATAAACCTTTTTACTAGTATGAGTTTGTTGAGTTAACTTTTTACCAACTTGATGGGCTAATTCACCTTTACTCATATGTTATAAATATTAACAGTTACTTACCCTTAATCACTTCAAGTATTGCTTTAGATACTTGTTCAGCTACTTTAGGGTTAAACGTAATACCTTTTTTAGTAGGTATTTTTTGTTCAGTTTCTTTATCAATAAAAAATTCTCTTATATCAATAAAGTCATTACCTTCCCATTCTCTTTTTTCAATTCGAAGGTAATTGGTTTTTGTTTTTTGTATTTCTACCATTTTAATTTAATTTTAATCCCAAAACATTTTTTTACCCACGTTTTTCTTTACACGTTTAAGTCGCTTTTGATAGTATTTAACTTCCTCACTGTGTGGGTTTATTTTCCAATTGTCATTTTCATTTTCTAAATCATCAAAGTATGCTCTTAATTCTGGATCATTTTCGAATTCTTGCTTTTGTCTTTGATGTGAATAATAAATCATCATTACCATACCTCCTATATA
>Ga0160423_10002697_pt1 | contig 14782 bp, 14 predicted proteins | sample CRUFie14St8metaG_FD_108191 | JGI IMG/M metagenome (GOLD analysis project Ga0160423, IMG submission 108191) | Marine microbial communities from the Costa Rica Dome - CRUD Field 142mm St8 metaG | ecosystem: Environmental > Aquatic > Marine > Oceanic > Photic zone | place: Costa Rica: the Eastern...
GCTCACTCGTTGCGGCTGCTGGTGGTCAGACACGTATGTTCTGGCTGTTTATCATCGGCATGTTGCTGTTCGGTTCGGGCCAGGCTGCTTCGTTGGGTGCCCGTTATGCCGCAGCTGATCTCGCAACTGATGACGAGCGCGCAAAAGCGATTGGTGCTGTGGTGTGGATTGGCACATTGGGTGCCGTATTCGGTCCGTTGTTTACGCCATTGGAGAAACGCTTCGGTATTGCGATCGGGCTTGACGAATACGTGGGTCCTTATCTGTTTGCAGCAGCACTGTTCGCAGTAGGGGCGCTTGCGTACATCGTGTTTTTGCGGCCTGACCCGTTAGTCGTTTCGAATGCGGTTGACCCTGCTGCTGAGCGAGCGCGGCCGATCAAACAGGTTCGTAACTCTTTCGGTGAGATTCGGAAGTCAAAACATGCAATGCTCGGGCTAGTGGCGATGGCGGGCGCGCAGGCGTCGATGGTCGGTGTTATGACGATGACACCTCCGCATATGGCCGACCATGGGCATGCTGATCTCTCTGCGATGGTGATCGCGTTGCATATCGTCGGAATGTTTGGCCTTGCTCCGCTGGTTGGACGGTTCGTTGACCGCACTGGACCGGTGAAGTCGGTGCTCATTGGTGCCGTGTTGCTCGGAGTAAGCACCATAACTGTGCAGATTGCTGGGTATGTGCCGGCTCTTGTCTTTATCGGACTGTTCCTACTGGGTCTCGGTTGGAACATCGGGCTCATCGCCGGTACGTCTTTGCTGACATCGTCGGTGCCGGAGCATGCCCGAGTTGAGGCTCAGGGCACCGGAGATCTCACGTTGAGTTTGTGTGGGGCGATTGCTGCGTTGGGGTCGGGCTTTGTGAAGCAGGCGTTTGAGTATCACATTCTTGCTGACCTGGCGACGGTGCTCGCCGGCGGGATGTTGTTGTATGCGCTGTACGTGCGGGCAGCGTCTAGCGCAGCCGCTTCGATAGCTCATTAAGGCGCTTTTTCTCATCTGATGAGAGGGCGTCAAGCCCGCTCGATGACACCTTGTCAAGTAGGCCGTCGAGTTCATTTTGAAGCGCTTGGGTTGCAGGTGAGGCCGCAGGTGGTTCCCACGGGCCGCTCACGACTCGCGATCCTCCACGGCTCCGGTTGGGGCGCCGGACTTTCCCTCTCGACGATCGGGTCGGCTTTTTATGCCGGTTGTTGTTGGTGAATCGAGGGATCATGTCGAGACGATCAGCGAATCCCCATTGGCGCACGGTAACGAGGGCGGTGCCGATGGCGAGCAGCATGACGAGGAGTGACCCCCAGATGCGGTCGCCGACGAAGCGAAGGATGTCGATGCCCACAAAGATCGAGGCGATTATCCATGCTGGGATGCCGAAGAAGAACGGAGCATCTGGGTTCTCAGCGGCGAAGATGGCCAGCATCACGGTGCCGAGCAGCCCGAGTCCCATTTCGGCGGCGGTCGGAAGGTCTCCGATGATCGAGACGAACAGCGTGGGCGCAACGGTGATGGCGACGATGAGTCGGGTGAATCTAATCCGGCCCACCATTTCTTCGACGATGTGTCCGAAGTACCAGAAGAAGAACAGAGTGATGAGCACCCATGCGCTCGTTGGCGGAGTCGCGATTGGCCAGGTGATAAGGCGCCAGATTTCGAATTGGCGTACCGCTGACGGGTGAAAGACGAGTTTGGCGAACCATTCGACGCTGACGGCATACAGAAACATCGAGATGATGCCCGAGCCGACGAGAAATGCGGTCGTCGTCACGTCGATGTTGCCAAGTTTGAACCAACCATCGCGAGAGCGAGGGCTCGGTATGCCGAAATTGAATCGTTGTGCCACGCCTCCACGGTACTGGCACCGCAACGCTGTGTGCAGTCTCTGCTCGTAGTCTCTTGGAAGTGATTGAGAGACCGCCTACAGGAACGATTCCGGACGAGCCCGGGTCGTACCAATTTAAAGATGCTCATGGCCGAGTCATCTATGTGGGTAAGGCGTCGAGTCTGCGGCATCGTTTGAACAGCTATTTCCAGCGGGCGGATCGGTTGCACCCTCGAACCCGTCAGATGGTGGAGACTGCCGAGTCGGTCGAGTGGACGATTGTGCGCAACGAGGTTGAGGCATTGATGCTCGAGTATTCGCTCATCAAGCAGCATCGACCACGGTTCAATGTTCGGTTACGTGATGACAAGAGTTATCCGTTTCTTGCTCTGACGACTGATGAGGAGTGGCCGCGAGCGATGGTGACTCGGAGTGCTCGTCGAAAAGGGGTCCGCTATTTCGGGCCTTATGCCCATGCCTATGCGATTCGTGAGACGCTCGACTTGCTGTTGAGGTCGTTTCCTGTTCGAACCTGTTCGCCGGGCAAGTTTCGTCAGCACGAGCGTCTCGGCCGTCCGTGTTTATTGTTTCACATCGAGAAGTGCGCAGGACCGTGCGTCGGAGAGGTGTCAGCAGACGACTACGAGTCGATGGTGAGCGAACTTTGTGGCTTTCTCGGTGGTGATACCGATGAGGTGGTGGCCCGTCTCACCGGCGAGATGAGCGATGCGGCAAAGGCCCTTGAGTTTGAAAAAGCGGCACGGTTGCGTGATCGGCTCGAGTCGGTCGAGCGAGCGATTGAGCGTCAGCAGATGGTGGCTGAACGCGATGAGGATCTCGACATCATCGGTGTCTCTGATGACGAGTTAGAGGCATCGGTGCAGGTGTTCTTTGTGCGCCGTGGACGAGTTGTGGGTCGTAAGGGGTTTGTGCTCGACAAGGTTGAAGAACTCTCCGATGGCGCGCTTGTCGGCAGGGTGATGGAGTCGATGTATGGCGATGAGCCGCCAACTGGGGTACCGAAGCAGGTGTTGGTGCCGACGGTACCCGATGACGTTGGGCTCTATGGGGAGTGGCTTGCAATGCTTCGGGGTTCGAAGGTTGCGATCCGGGTGCCGCAGCGCGGTGATCGTCGGCAGTTGCTCGAGACGGTGACTCATAATGCTCGAGAAGAGTTTGTACGGCACCGAATGCGTCGGGCGAGTGATCACAATACGAGAAGTCGGGCATTGACTGAGTTGCAAGACGCATTGCAGCTTCCTGAGGCGCCGTTGCGTATCGAGTGTTATGACATGGCGCATTTGCAGGGCACTGATTACGTCGGTTCGATGGTGGTGCTCGAGGACGGCATGCCTGCAAAGAGGGAGTATCGACGTTTTAAAGTCAACATCGATGGCAACGATGATTATGCGGCGATGGAGGAGGTGCTGACTCGTCGATTGCAGGCTTACCTTGACGAGCGTGATCAGCCGATCGACGAGCGTGGTGAGAAACCAGGGAAGTTTGCGTACCCCCCACAGTTGCTCGTGGTCGATGGGGGTAAGGGGCAACTCGGGGTCGCTGAGCGGGTGGTGAGCGAACTTGGGTTGGCCGATGAGATTCCTGTTGCGGCTCTCGCGAAGCGGTTCGAAGAGGTCTATGTGCCGGGCTCCTCAGCGCCAGTTCGTATTGCCCGTGGTTCTGAGGCGCTGTTTATGTTGCAGCGCATTCGTGACGAGGCACACCGTTTTGCGAATTCGTTCCATCGTGAGCGACGTTCGAAGCGAATGACGGCGAGCAGCCTCGACGGCATCCCGGGTCTAGGGCCAGCTCGCAGAGACCGCCTGGTGAAGGCGCTTGGTGGTGTGCGGGCGGTGAAAGCGGCCGACCTTGAGTCGTTGCAAGCGCTGTCATTTCTGCCTGATGCGGTGGCCGAGGCAGTGTACGACAAGTTCCACTCCGACGCCACGTAGCCACGGGCGTTCAGAGTTGGCTGATGACCTCGGTGTGAAGCCGATCGAGGTGCTCTTTCCGGGCTGCGGGTTCGGACCCCATCAACCAATCGGGCACGATGAACTCGTCGAAGCCGAGCTCGCAGTATTGGTTGAGAATTCCGATGAGTTCATCAGCTCCACCGGCAATCGTGCGGAGGCCGAGCGGCCCTTCTAGTGCCTTTTCGTTTGCAGCGGCATCATCGCTGAGGTGTACGGCCACCTGCACTGAGGTGTGCAGAGTCGCTGGGTCGCGGCCGACGCGTTCGCAGGCAGTGTGCATTGCGTTGAGGCGCTCGCCAGCGCTGTCGGGGTGACCCCAGGTATTCCACTCTTCGGCGTGTCGGGCGGTGATGCGCAGCATGCGATTTCCGCCGGTGCCGACAAGTATCGGCAACTGTTGTTGCGCAGGTTTTGGTTCACAGGGCGCGTCGGTGATGGTGTATATCGATCCTTCAAAGGTCGTGCGTGGCTCGTTGAGCAACGACCGAATTATTTGGATCGCTTCTTCGAAGCGGTCGACGCGTGGTTTGGGTGCTTCGAGTTCGATGCCGTAGGCGACGTGCTCATTGATTTGCCAGCCTGCACCGAGGCCGAGCACGAATCGGCCATCTGATACGTGGTCGATGGTTGCTGCCCGGTTCGCAAGGAGTGCTGGGTGGTGCACTGATGTGGGGGCAACGAGCGGTCCGAGGCGGAGTTGTTCGGTGACGACGGCGATCGCAGGCAACAGTCCCCACACTTCGTGTGAATCGCCATCGTTCACCTTTGTGTTGCCGGTGTTTGGCATGTAGTGGTCAGCGAACCACATGCCATACCAGCGTCCGTCGTCGAGCCAGCGGGCGAGGTCGAGTACTTCATCAATCGGGTATTTGATATTTGGCCACACAGAGAACTTCATGTTCTGAACCGTAGTGTGGGCTCTGTGTCTGGAGACCTGTCGCGCCGTCTGTGGGAAGAGCATGCTGGGTGGTGGATTGACGGGTTCACTGACGGCGCCGACCCTGAATATGAAGACCAGATCATTCCGCTTGTTGTGCGAGAACTTGCAGGGGTTGAGACGGTTCTCGATATCGGCACCGGAGACGGTCAGATAGCGCGGGCGCTGTCTGCGACCGGTTGTGGGGTGACCGGTGTCGATCCGACATCGGCACAAATTTCGGTTGCGGTCGAGCGGGGCGGCGGGCCGCGTTACGTGCAGTCAGGGGCGTGTCCGCTTCCCTTTGATGACGAAAGCTTTGATGCCGCTCTTGCCTGCTTGGTGTTCGAACATATCGATGATGTTGACGGTGCGATCAGTGAGGTTGCTCGGGTGCTTCGCCCGGGCGGCTCATTCAATTTTTTGTTGAATCACCCGTTACTGCAAACCCCCGACAGCGGTTGGATCGATGACCATATGGTGGAGCCTCCCGAGCAGTACTGGCGTATCGGCAATTATCTGGATGAAGCTGAGACGATTGAGCAGGTCGAATTGGGTGTGCGCATCAGGTTTTTGCATCGGCCGTTGTCGCGCTACTTGAATGCTCTCGCTGATAATGGTCTCCTGCTGGAGCGCATGGATGAACCGGCCCCCCCTGAGCGTTTTCTTGCTCAGGCTCCTGAGTATTTCGAAGCAGCGTCGGTGCCACGGTTGTTGCATCTTCGACTTCGGAAAGTCGTGAACTGAAAGTGTTGAGGGTTGTGCCAGTGATTACCGGTCTAAGGTTTGGGCGTGGCTGAGATTGTCGTGATTACCGGGCTGTCGGGAGCAGGGCGTTCTGCAGCGGCCGGGGTTTTAGAAGATCTTGGCTTCTACGTCGTCGATAATTTGCCGACGTCTTTGGTGCCGACGATTGTGGAGCTCGCAGCAAAGCCGGGTGCCGGTATCGATCATCTAGTTCTCGTGTCCGGGCGTAATCATGCGGAGTTGTTGACACATGTCAATGATCTGAAAGCGGCAGGTCATCGGGTTTCGATGCTCTATTTGGAGGCGTCAACGCAGATGTTGGTGAAGCGTTACGAGGCAAGCCGGCGTCGGCACCCGTTCGATTCCGATGGTTCTGGGGTGTTGGAGGCGATCGAACGAGAGCGAGTGACTCTTGAGGAGGTGAAAGGTGCCGCTGATCTTGTCGTCGATACCTCTGAACTCAACGTGCATCAGTTAAAGGATCGAATCGTGTTGGCGTTTTCCGAGACAGGTTCAACGTCGATGCAGGTGTCGGTCGAATCGTTTGGCTATAAGCACGGCATTCCCCTTGATGCCGACATCGTGATGGATGTGAGGTTCTTGCCGAATCCTCATTGGGATGATCAACTTCGCCCGCTTACAGGCCGCGATGAGCCGGTGAGTGAGTTGGTGTTGAATAACGAGGTCGCCCAGCGGTTTTTGAGCCACCTCGAGGTTTTGTTGCTAGACGTGATTCCGAGCTACCAGTCGGAGGGCCGCAACTATCTCACGATCGCGATCGGTTGTACCGGTGGTCGACATCGCTCGGTAGCCATCGTTGAGCATCTGGTTGGTCGCCTCGGTGACTGTCAGGTGAAGGCGGTTGCCTCGCATCGCGATGTCGACGGACGCTGAATCTTTTGTTCGCCCCCAAGAGTCGTGTCGCATCTGCATCTTGTGCTGCGCGTCTGGCTACTGTTGCGAACGACCGTGTGGTCAGAAAATGTGAAAGGACCTTCGATGACTGTTCGTGTTGGTGTTAACGGATTTGGACGTATTGGCCGCAACTTTTATCGTGCGGTGCTTGCCCAGGACGCAGACGTTGAGTTCCTTGCAGTGAATGATTTGGGTTCGCTTGATCAAATGGCTCACCTGTTGAAGTACGACTCGGTGATGGGTCGCCTCGATCAGAACGTGAAGGTCGTCAAGGGTGGAATCAAGGTCGGGAATCACACCATTCGGGTGCTGTCAGAGCGTGATCCAAAAGCCCTGCCGTGGGGTGACCTTGGTGTCGACGTCGTAGTCGAATCGACGGGTATTTTTACCGATCGTGAGAAAGCCGCAATGCATCTCGAGGGCGGCGCACCGCGAGTGATTGTGTCTGCACCGTCGAATGGTGCGGATATCACCATCGTCTATGGCGTCAACCACACCGATTTCGACAAAAAGAAGCACCAGGTCATTTCGAACGCAAGTTGCACTACGAATTGTTTTGTTCCGCTCATCAAGGTGCTCGATGACGCGTTCGGTGTTAAGCAGGGACTGATGACTACCGTGCACGCCTACACCGGCGACCAGTCGCTTGTCGATGGCCCTCACAACGATCTTCGTCGTGCTCGTGGCGCGGCGATCAACATCATTCCGACATCGACCGGAGCAGCTCGGGCAACGAGTTTGGTGTTGGCATCGATGAAGGGCCGGCTCGATGGCACCTCGCTTCGAGTGCCGGTGCCGACGGGCTCGATCACTGACGTGACTGCGACCCTTAAGAAGAAGGCCTCGGTCGGCGACATCAACGCCGTATTCGCAGCGGCGGCAAAGAAGGGCGACCTGAAGGGCATCTTGAAGTACACCGAAGACCCAATCGTGTCGAGCGACATTGTCGGCGATCCGCACTCATCGATTTTTGATGCAGGCATGACAATGTCGATGGGCGACCTTGTGAAGGTGTGCTCGTGGTACGACAACGAGTGGGGCTATTCAAACCGTTTGGTCGACCTAGTTCGCTACGTCAGCCGCGCTCGCTGATCTGCAATGACGGACGAGTCATCGCGCATCCCCACTCTCGAAGATCTTGGTGATGTCACCGGACGTCGGGTCCTGGTCCGCACAGATTTCAATGTGCCGTTAGAGGAGCGTGAGGGTTTGCAGGTCGTCGTCGACGATTTTCGTATTCGCGCTGCGTTGCCAACGATTTCGTGGCTGTTGGAGCGTGGCGCTCAGGTGGTGTGTGCGAGTCATCTCGGTCGGCCGAGGGGTCAACCAGTTGATGAGTATTCGATGGATCCGGTACGTGCACGGCTGAGCGAAATTGTTCCTGGGGTTGAATTGCTAGAAAACCTTCGATTTGACCCCGGCGAAGAGGAAAACGATGACGAGTTTGTTGCGTCGTTAACCGATGGCGTTGACTTCTACGTGAACGATGCGTTCGGTGCGTCGCATCGTGCTCATTCGTCAATCGTTGGTCCACCGAGGTCGATTCCTTCTGCGATGGGTCGCCTTTTGCAGCAAGAGGTTCAAGTGTTGACGGGGCTGCGAGATAAGCCAAAGCGACCATTTGTTGCGGTGCTTGGCGGGGCAAAGATCTCTGACAAGTTGGGCGTTGTTGAGGCGTTGCTTTCGGTGGTCGATCAACTTGTAATCGGCGGTGCAATGTGCTTCACCTTCTTCGCAGCTCAGGGTAAACCGATCGGAGATTCGCTGTTTGAACCTGAGATGGTGGAGACCTGTCGACGGATCCTCGAGACTGCGGGCGACAAGATCGTGCTGCCTGATGACATGGTGGGAGTTGACGCCTCCGGGGAGTTCGCGACGTTCGGAACCCGTCTACCTGAAGGGTCAAAGGGGTTCGATATCGGCCCGGGTTCGGCGGCCGCATTTAGTGATGTGGTGATGGATTCCCGAATGGTGTTTTGGAATGGACCGATGGGCATGTTTGAAGATGAACGATTCGCTGGTGGCACGAGAACGGTTGCTGAGGCGATGGCTGAAACGAAAGCGTTCACGGTTGTCGGCGGTGGGGATTCTGCCGCTGCGCTTGCCCAGTTTCGATTGAATGATGAAGTAGACCATGTGTCAACTGGCGGGGGAGCGAGCCTCGAACTTCTCGAGCTCGGCGACCTCCCCGGTCTTGCTGCATTGAGAGGTGCCCCTAATGCCTGATGTTCGCACTCCGCTGATCAGCGGTAACTGGAAGATGAACCTCGACCATTTTGAGGCTCTTCGGAATTTGCAGAAACTCGCGTGGCTGCTGCCGAAAGATATCTATCAGCGCACAGATGTGAGCATCCATCCACCGTTTACCGATATTCGGACGTTGCAGACATCGATTGAAGCTGACCGAATGGATATTCTGCTCGGAGCACAGCATTGCCATTACGAAGTGAACGGAGCCCTGACAGGCGAAGTATCGCCTCTGTTTTTGCAAAAACTCGACGTGAAACTGGTCATCTGTGGCCATAGCGAACGCCGAGATATTTTCGGTGAGACCGATGAGATGGTGAACGCAAAAGTGAAGGCGATTTTGAAGCACAACATGACACCAATCATGTGTGTGGGTGAGTCGTTGGCCGAGCGTGAAGCAGGTGAGACTGAGGCGAAGGTACTTGGTCAGGTGATCAACGGTTTGCAGGGTGTGAAGGAGACGGAAGTCGGCTCGATGGTGATTGCATACGAGCCGATCTGGGCGATTGGGACGGGTAAAACTGCGACTGCCGATGACGCTCAGCAGGTCTGCGCTTCCATTCGTGCCGCGCTGACGGCATCGTTTGGGTCTGATGCTGGTGCATTGGTCCGAATCCAATATGGCGGTTCGGTGAAACCAGGCACGACCGAAGAGTTGATGGCACAGCCTGATATCGATGGCGCATTGGTGGGTGGGGCAAGTCTTGACCCGGACGATTTCGCGCAGATCGTCAAAATTGCCGCCGGTTAAATTTCAGGCACCGAACGTTCGGTGTGGCTCACTGGTGCTCACGGTCCGTTTGTGACCGAACTTCGCTGACCGCACCTCGTTTGTCGGCGGTATCCTTTGGCACGTGCGTGATTTAATGCTGTACGTGATGTTGGTCATCAACATCGCGTCAATGATCGGAACAATCTCCGGGGTTTTGTTGCACTCCGGTCGTGGCGGCGGTCTATCTGACATGTTCGGCGGCGGCGGTGGCGCTGCGCTTGGCTCAACTGCGGCAGAACGTAACTTGAACCGCATCACTACTGTGTTTGCTCTTGCCTGGATCTTGTCGGTCCTCGCATTGAGTTTCCTTTACATTCGCTGAGGGGTGTGGCGGCGGCGACGTGCAGTTGCAGTTGTTGCCGGTAGCATCTCCTCACCACGTCGGAGTGGCGGAATGGCAGACGCGCTAGCTTGAGGTGCTAGTGCCCTACTAATGGGCGTGGGGGTTCAAGTCCCCCCTCCGACACCAATTGGTTTCCTGTTGAGGCAGGCCGGGTGAATTTGTCGGACTTTTCGAAGTTACATAATTTCGCTATCGAGAGTTTTCGTCGTCGGGCAAACCGGTTCCTTCGGGGGGTGTGTTGTTGCCTGTATCGAACGTCTCCGCCTCAGAGATGTTCCGGTTGGCGTCGACAGGCTGATCGAACGGCTCCGCATCAGTAAACAAGCCGTCCCGGTTGGCGTCGACAGGCTGATCGGACGGCACTGGGTCGTTGAACATCTGGCTCATGTCGTTGACGTTGGAGATATTCAGATTGTCGTTCGTGTTTTTGATTTCAGTTTTGTTTGGGTCGTTGGACATCTGGCTCATGTCGTTGACGTTGGAGATATTCGGATTGTCGTTCGTGTTTTTGATTTCAGTTTTATTTTCGAGACCAGTGATGTTCTTGGGGGTGTTCTTCTTGTTCATCAACTTATTGATGACGTTGACTCCGAGTCCGCAGAACGCTCCAATCCCAATTGGGATAAGCAGTGCGTTGGCGTTCAAAGCAGTTATGGCGTTAGCGATACCGGCGATTCCGGCACCCAGTCCGAGAAGTAGTCCTGCGGACATCAGCGACTGAATGCGCCGTGCCCGCCACAGCCCAACCAAGCCGATGACGGCCACCGCAGCTGCGCCGACGTTAGGGATGACAGTCGAACCGCTGGTGATAACCCACGCACCTGACACCACACACCCGAAGTCATCTGAGGCGAGGAAGAAGTTGGCTTTGACTTTGATGGTGCCAAAGTTGTTAATCATTGAGATTTCGTCAAAGTCGATGGTGCCTTCAGCGCCCTCTTTCCTCTCCAAGTTCTCGTCGCCGCCGTCGGCGATATCGACGTCCCCGTAGAAGGGAACAGTTATTTGAAGTGCCCAGATGTGATTCGTCGCTGGATTTCCGTTGGCATCAACCGCAATGCCCTCGTAGGTGAGGCTCCCGGTGGGCGAAATTGTGAACGGGTTATCTTTCGTGAAAACGGCTTCGCCTGCTGAGTTGACTGGATAGTCGCGATCGATCTCACGCATCGCCGAGTCAATGAGGACCCCATCGGAGTCATATGAGTCCACTGCGCCGTAGCACGGGCCGGAGAACCCATTTTCAAGTGCTGATGCGGTCGTGCCGGGGATTATCCCGAATGTGCATACCCCAATTGCGACGAGGAAGGACTTCATGTGAACGCGTCTCATCGCTCTTGGATAGCACATCCTGTCGGTAACCGAAAGAACTTGGCTGCACCGGAGCCCTTAATGGAAGTGATTGCGATGCTCTCATGTCGGTTGAGTGTTTTGCGCCGGTGACGGTGAGACCTTGGTGCTACACCTTCACGACATGAACAACATCACGAATCGCGGGCGGCAGGGGAGTGCGGTGTTTATGCGAACCCACTGACTCGCACGTTCATGATTTGCGGTCTCACCTCACCCCACGAGAGGTATCGGGTGCGCCTAACTTTTTAGGAATCTCTCTTGATTTAATATGTTAGGACTACCTAACATATACGGCATGAGGTGCGCCGCAACGGTCTTGCTGACTGCCGGATCGGTCGCGGTCGCTGCGTGTAGCGGCGCCGACTCCGGTCCAGCGAGTGCTGCGCCGACGACCGCGGCGACCGTCCCGACAAGTGTCGCCAGTTCCACCCCGACGACGGACTCGATGGACGCGCCGACCATAGTCGTGGACGACCGAGGCGTGGAGGTCGTGGTCGAGTCAGCTGAACGGATTATCCCGCTCGACGGGGACCTCGCGGAGATCGTTTTCGCGCTGGGTCTGGGTGACCAGGTGGTCGCCACCGATCTCTCTGCGACGTTCCCGCCAGCCGCCGACGCCAAGCCGGAGATCGGTTACCAACGGGCCCTGGCTGCGGAACCGATCCTCGAGTACGAGCCGACCGTGCTGCTGGCCACCGACATCGCCGGCCCACCCGAGACACTCGCCGACCTGGAACGACTCGGCATCCCGCTCGTCATGGTGCCCACACCGACGAACGCGGACGGCCCTGGCACCAAGATCCGCGCAGTGGCAGCGGCGCTCGGAGTCAAAGATGTCGGCGATGCCCTCGCAGCACAAGTCGACGCCGACATCGACTCCGTGATCGCCTCCGTGCCGGTGCGCGACACCCCACCACCCCTCGTTGCGCCGCTGTACTTGCGCGGGGAGAGCATCCAACTGGTGCTCGGCACCCAGATGTCGATGGGCTGGATGCTCGAGGCGCTCGCTGTCGACAACGTTGCGAATCTCCTTGGCGTGGCCGAGACCGAACCGATCAACATCGAGGCGCTGATCGAGCTGCGGCCCGACGTGATCATCACGACACAGTCAGGACTTGCATCCGTCGGCGGCATCGACGGCCTGCTGGAGATCCCGGGCTTCGCCGAGACACCTGCCGGCGAGCAGCGCAGGATCCTTGCGTTCGAGGACCAGTACCTGCTCGGCAACGGGCCACGCACCGCTGATCTCCTGGCCGAACTCGCCGCCGAACTCCACGGCCCCGGCGCCGTGACCGAGGCCAGCACCAGCACCGATTCATCACCGACACCCGACGAAGGGACCGACCAATGACCCCGCTCACGGACCACGGCGCGTCGCCGACCCTGACCGAACACGAACGGTCGGGGCCACCGATCCTCGGGGACGTCCACAGCTTTCCGTCGTACGCCGAACAGGCGCGCTCACTCGTGGATGCCGGTGCGATGGCCACCTTGTCGACGCTCACCAACGACACATTCCCCTTCACGTCGATGGCACCGATCTCCGTGGACGACGATGCATCCCCAATCATCTGCGTCTCCGAACTCGCCGAGCACACACGCAACCTGCGTCGATCAGGCCGAGCGAGCGTGTTTGTTGCGGCGCCAACGGTCGAAGGCGTCGACCCGCTCGCCGGACCACGGGCGACCTACGTCGGCTCGTTCGTGCCGTTCGACCCCGACGAGCCCGCGATCGAACGACATCTCGAGGCCCACCCGCACACGCGGGGGTACGTCAGTTTCGCCGACTTCGGCTGGTGGCGCATGGAGGTCCAGAATCTCCGGTACGTGGGTGGCTTCGGCGTGATGGGCTGGGCCGGCGCCGAGGATCTCGCCGCAGCCCGGCCCGACCCGATCATCGGTGCCGCACCACCGATGATCGACCACCTCAACCACGATCACGCCGACGCATGCACGCTTATCGCCCGACACCTCGGCTGCGCCGAGACCGCTGAGTCCGCGACCGTCACCGAACTCGATCGGTACGGCGTGACCTTCGCCGCCACCGGGCAATTCGACGAACACCGTTTCGCAACCGTTCGCGTGGCGTTTCCTTCACCCCTCGACGCCGCCGAGCAGGTTCGAGGGGCGACCGTCGAACTGGTTCGACGAGCTCGAGCCGTCACGACCGGGTCCTCGCCGAGCGAACGGCCGGAGCACTCCTGATGCCGCTCGAACACCTTCGGCTCATCGCCGCACTCGTGCACACCTGCCCCGGGGCCGAGGTCACGCTCCGCTGCGACACCGGTGAGATCGTGCGTGTCGGACGACGACCCGGCTCGGACATGACCCCGTGCGAGTTCCGCGCCGCCACGATCGCACTCGGTAACGCACGCTCCGATCAACCGAAACAGCCGGGTGCCGACTCGGCCGCACGAATCGTCGACGCCGAACTCGGCGGCGCCCTCACTGACATCGGCGGCGGCGTCGCTCGCTCGCGAACTCCATGTGGCATCGAGCAGCGCTGGATCGCCACCACACTGCCGAGTTTCGTTGTGTGTGATCTCCTCGACGGCGTTGGTCCCGACGGGCTTCCCGAAGCAGCGATGTCGGGTGACTTGCGCGTCGACTATGAGCTGGCGACAAGCGTGATCGCCGTCAGCCCCGCCGATCAGCGCTACCGCGCCGTCCTCGACCATGTGGCCATCGACGTCGCTGCCCGCTGCCTCACCGGAGAACTCCTACACGCCGCCGCGGTCACAACCACCACAGTCAACGGCCACCTCGAACCAAAGGAAGACCAGCCATGAACCTCCCGCACCGCCACACACACCTGCGTTGGCTCGCTGGCGCAGCAGCGCTGATCCTTTTCGCAGTCGCATGCGGATCGGACGAGTCCGACGGAACTGAGTCCGGCACCGGATCGGACTCCGGGTCGAGCGCCGCCACCGCAACCGAGCCAGCGGCTGACAATGCCAGCGCACCCGCCAGCGAGCCGGCGTCCGTCGAGTCGACGACTACGACTGTTGCTCCGACGACTACTACGACTGTTGCTCCGACGACGACCACGGCTGTTGCTCCGATGTTCACCGGTGACGAGGCCGATGTTGCGGCGGCCTGGGCCGTCGTGTTCGATTCGAGCGCCGACTTCGAGGACAAGGCACCCCATCTCGTCGATGCCGAGTCCTTGGCATCGACCATCGACGCATACACCGCCACCGGCGACGGCTTTGGCGGTATCAGCCTGGTTCCGACGGCGGTCACCATCGATGGTGACGCAGCCACCGTGACCTACGACGTAATTTTCGGTGGCAACCCTGCCTACTCCGATCTCACGGGCACCATCGATCTCGTCGACGGCACGTGGGTCGTGCCACGTAGCGAGTTCTGCTCGTTCATGGCGTCGGCGCGCGTCGGTTGCGAGAACTGACCGTCGATGTTGGCGCGGCACCGATTTGTACGCCGGAAGCGAGGACCGGTCGATTCGCAGGCGAGGAGCGCCCTATCTACAACCATGCGACTCGCACACCGCCTCGGCAGTACCGACGGCGCTTGTACGAGTTGATAGGACCATCTGACAGTCGATGCTCGGCGGCGCGTGCCGTCACCGCCCTGTCCTCGCGCTCGTCGGCACACACCCATAGCGATACATCTTCGGCGGACCGCTCCGCCCATCCAGTTTCGAGTCGTCGAGTCGGCGACACGACGTTCACCCGTCGAGC
>Ga0160423_10002698_pt1 | contig 14777 bp, 8 predicted proteins | sample CRUFie14St8metaG_FD_108191 | JGI IMG/M metagenome (GOLD analysis project Ga0160423, IMG submission 108191) | Marine microbial communities from the Costa Rica Dome - CRUD Field 142mm St8 metaG | ecosystem: Environmental > Aquatic > Marine > Oceanic > Photic zone | place: Costa Rica: the Eastern...
TACCGAAAGTGTGGGCTCTTTCTCCGTTGGTCGTTATGTCATTACCGTAACCAACCGTAGAAGCAAACTTACCGCTCACATAGTTACCACTGCCAACTGTGGTAGCTCTATAAGAGTCACTGGTATTTTCTCTACCAAAAACTTCAGAACCATCTGCGTAATCTTGGTTAAGATTTCCATAACCTACGGTCATAGAATCGGCAGCGTTATTTGTGTTTCCACTACCAATAATCACAGAGTCTTCTGCGTTACCAGTATTTTCCATACCGAAAGTATGGGCACGCTCACCGTTTGTGGTGATGTCATTACCATAACCAACCGTAGAAGCAAACTTACCGCTCACATAGTTTCCACTACCAACTGTGGTAGCTCTATAAGAATCGCTGACGTTTTCCCTACCGAATACTTGAGACCCAACAGAGTCATCCTCATTTAAATTACCGTAACCAAATATCGCTGAATTTTTGCCGTCAGTTATATTACCGCTACCAACTACAGTCGCATTTTCTGCATTCGTTAAATTCTCTAAACCTATAGTATGTGACCTTTCACCACTAGGAGTAACATCATTACCATAACCAACCGTAGATGAAAAGTTACCGCTAACATAATTTCCGCTACCAAAAGTACTTGCTCCAGTTGCCCCTATCCAGTTTCCACGCCCAAAAGTATTAGCTATTCTGGCAATTGCCTCATGATTATTAGAATCTCCGACAACGAATGAATTATAACCAGAGCTAACATTTTCCCTACCGAATATAGAACCAGACTCAGCGTAATTATCATTAAATTGCCCAATGTTAATTGCATTAATTCCAGTTGTGCCATTATTGTGACCAACTTCCGTATGACCTAATCTTCTGTGAATTTTAATAAACCAATTTTTAAGTTGGCCGCTAATTTGATCTCCACATTGATCTACAATTGATAATCTCCATGTTCCTGTACCAGCCTCATTTTTAAATACAGTATGATCTCTTTCATAGTTAATTTCATCAAAATGGTCATAAACTGTAGAAACCGTGCCTTGAGGAGATTTAAGCTGGATAACTAAGCCATCAATATTACTCTTTTCTTTAAAGTCTCTTTCTCCATGAGGAAAGCCTAGGGATCCAGTTATGGGATCAAGTGATCCCGGAACCTTATCTTTCCTCTCAGAATAGTCTGCCACTAAATTGACACCAGACCAAGTTCTTAAAAAATCTCCAGTTTTATATTCAGCTATTTCAAAAAACACCTGAACTTTTTCTACAGGATAATAGTTAAAGATACTTTGATTGTCAACAGGAGGAGGGTAAGCCCCCACAGGGCCATTAACGTAAATATTATCGTGCAGGCCTTTTGATTCGATTTGAGATTTACTTTCTACGGGGATATCTTTACATAAATTTTCATCTGAATCATATCTTACAATATCTAACCCAGAATTAACGATATTGCCATATACATATAATGCGTCTTGAGAAGTTTTAGTTGGATCGTCTTCACCGTGAATATGAACATTACCCTTAAAATCAATATCATTTCTAAAGTGTTTTAATCCATGAATTTGCTCATCTCCTGTTGTGGAAACAAAATCTCCAGCTTGTTTGATATTGTTTAATAAATTATGCCCAGTATTACCTCCGCTAAAAAAAGACAGCTGTTTATTCTTTACAGGAGTCCCCTGAGTAGCAGTTATGAATAAATCATCAGGCTCTATAAAGCCTGTATAATTAGCTAGCTGTGATATTTTTCTATTTCCGGCCATCGTTTAATTTACACCATTTTATTATCTTAAAGAAATGGGTATATCAGAATCCTCCATAGTAATCATAAAAGGCTGGTCTTCTTGGAAAACTAAAAAATTATGTTCCTGAGCAACTGGTTCTCCAGCGCCTTCTATAAAAAAACCGTCAGTTGGAGTTATCTCAAAACTAAAATCAAATGTAGCTTCGAGCATGTTATCTATTGATAATGAGTAATTTTGAGAGACTAATTTAGCCCCTCGTATTTTATATATTATAAAGTCTAACCTTTGAGACTCTTCGTTTTCATTGCCGAAGTATTTTGGGTCTTGATATATGGTTTCCTTGATTAGAGTGTCTTCACATATATCTTCTGGTACATTTTTATCGTCACCTATTGCACCTATAAACTCACCCCTTTTAGTCTGTACTGTGTCAGGGCATTCGCCGCTCCAAGTTGGTTTAGATAGTTCAGACTGATGCGTGAGCCTTTCTTCCTTAAAATAAGTACTATGTCCGGGACGTACATTAGGCTTAACAAATTTCTTTTTTAAATTTAAATTAAAATCATACTTTTTATCATTAGCAAACATATTATGTGTTTCGCCCTGTAGTAATTGATCAACAATTAATGTAAATGAAACATTGGCAACTTGAGGGAATTTTAATTTTCTATCACAAACATATCTTGAACCAAGCCTATACAAATCTTCTCTATCTAATGGTATATTCATATCAAAAGATTGTATATTAACACTATTATCATCATTTAATAATTTTGAACCGCCAACATTTGGATTTTGTAAATTCAATACTACATCCCCCGGCAATAAAGCATTAATATGTTCAGGATATATGAAATCGTTAGCTATTATATTATATTTTGGCCGATCTTTTATGTCTCCAGTTTTTCTATTAACAGCAGGTATGTCATGGTATATTGGCTTAATTGCAGAAACATTGAACTCATTAATTTTTCCGCTTGCAAATGACACTATCTCCAACGACCACGTTGCCATAGGGTCGCTATTCATAAACGCTCCGAGATTTATTAAGCCACGATCCTCATCATCCCAAAATAATCTTTCATTAATAATTCTGAATCTTTTCGCTCCATAACCTTCTCCGTATTCATGGATCATTTTTTTAACTTTTCCAGAAGAATTTTCTTTAACTAGATATAGCTCCATTTCAGCAAGAGTTATGTCAGCATCTTGATAAAAGTTTCCAGCATCATCAAACACACCAATGCTAATATCCACATTAATTTTTAAATGCTCCTCTTCATTGTCACACTCTATAGTGTCTCTATTTAAGGAGGTCGGTAAAGAAACGTCAAACTCAAAAGATGTGGTTTCAGACATTTCAGGCATTGAATTACAGAACATTCTCTTTTCTTGGCATTCTGGCTGTATAAGTATTAAAGCATTATCTTCTTTATCAAAAATATATTCTTCAGACTGATCTTGATTGGCCGCATCATATACCTTTATGGTTTGATTAAGTCCAAAGTTATTTGATGGATTATTACTTCCCACTCGAACCATATTAGCCAAGCAGCCCGTAAATGTCTGTACGCTAGATATTCCACGTGTTATATTTTCAGATTCGTTTTGTCTATCAAACTTTAAATTACATGAAGTCCAAGATACTCCTGCGGATGGATATGAGCCTACAGAAGCAGAAGCAGTATAGCTTGTGAGAAAAGAGTTTCCAAACCCTAGTATATCATAATCTTTAAAATCATATAATTTTATATCTTCAGGGCATTCATAATCCTGCGTGGCTGCGCCAATAGAATCTACAAATTGATTAGATCGATATTCTTCAGCATAAATATGTGTCGCAAATTCCTGATGAACTCCACTTCTATTAGATAATATAAAAAATAAATTTCTATCTTCTACAGTTTTGTCATAAAAATTTTTAATTGCAGAATAGTCTTCCTTATGAGAGATATGAAAACCACAATGCCTTTCATTAAATGAATTAGTTAATAAATATTCAAAATTTAAATTTACCTCAGGTTGAGAGATTACCTTTCTGCCTGCGAAATTAAAAGAATCTATTTGTTTTAAATCTTGTCTATTAAATGCAAAATCAAAGTCTGCGGATTGCACACGATTAAATTGATCCATCATGCAATAGTTATCCTCTCCAGTATGCGGAGAAAATGCGGGTGATGGCCCTATTAATAAACCTGCTGATTCATATGATACCTTTCCTTTCACTCTATAAATTACACAACAAAAAACACTCCCGTAGGAGTGTTTTTGTGTTAAGGGTTATTATCCTTATGATTAAGAAGGATGCTTTGGAATACTTTTTCCGTGCGAGCCAGAAATGAATACACCGTTCACTGTGTCTTCTGGACCACCAACTTGAGTGGAGAATGTTAGATCTACAGTTTTGTTACCTCCAATGTCTGAACTAAAAGACTCTGAGTCAAGGAGAGCTCCTTTAATTTCAAAAGTCATAGTCACAGTATTATCGGCTGGATTTTTCATTTTTACCTTAAGGTCTCTTTTGACTTCGTTGTCAATAAGCACTGCCAAGTTACCGGTTCCAATATCTGCAACCAATGCATTCATTGTAAAAGATGCATTTAATGGTACGTCAGGCACTCGAACGTAAGGGAACACACTTCCCAATCTTTCAATTGGAGTACGTGACATAGGAATTGAGAAGTTAACGCTTTGGACGTGGAAAGAAGTCCCACTATCTTCGCCTGAGGTATTCACAATTAAACCAGCGTCTGCAGGAATTTCTAGCTCTAAATCACCGGGACGAAGAGCAGCAAGACCATGATCTCCAGTCGAGCCTGCGGGAAGACTGAATTCTCTATTAGTAATAGGAGAGCCGTCTTCAAGAGTAACACCGGGAATCTTTAGTCCAGTAGTACCTTGGTCTGCTTTCATGTTGAATCCCTCGATAGTAACACTTGCGCTAGGAATACTTCCAACGGAAGCTTCCATTGAATAGTCTGATAAGAATCCGTTTCCTAAAGCGATGGTGGTCTTAGTGTCATCGTTGTCAACATTTCCAGCAACGTCAGCACCTTCCTTAACTGTTTCAATAAAAAAGTTAGATCCAACTGTATCGTTAAGGTGGTTTTTAATTGCATTAGTTGTTCCATCAACTTCAAACTTAAGAAGTTCTTCGTTTAAACCATCGATAGGATAATAATTAAAATCCAACGATACTGTTGGGGATTCGGTGATAAGCGCGTCTAGTCTCGCAAGTCTTCCGAATTCGTTGATATCTGTACGGTTAATAGTAAAACTATAATTTGCACTTTGAACACGGGTTAACTGGGACACTAAGTTTCCCTTATCGCGAGCGTGTCTTCCATCCGCTCCCGTTACATCTGAGGCGTCTCCGCTTCCGTTACCGCCTGCGCCAGTAAAATGAAAGCCCGTTGCATTGGGGCTGACGAAAAGCGCTTCACTTTGATAAATAACTCTGTTTCTAGCCATATTAGATTTTCCTTTATATGTTGTTTGGTAGGGTCATGTAACTTCTTTTACAATTTTTTTTGTTTTTTGGGAAATTTTTATTCTAAAAGAAGGCTCTAGAAGAGTTTTTAATGTATTTAATATATAATTAAAGACATATTATAGCCTTGGATATCTATACTTAATTACTTCGAAATCTAAAAACCCAACAAATAAGTTGTCTATAATAACTTTTCTTAAATTATCAGACATTCTTGATGCGCCAACCTTTTGAATCATGAAAATGTCATCATCATTTTTTTGTTTCAATAAATCATAATTATAAGTAGCATCTTGCCCTCCATTATAATCACCAGATTTTAAATCCCCAAACTCGTCAAGAGGGAAATCTTTAAAGTCAATTTTATTAAAAACTTCATGACTTGAATCGGAAAATACAGAAAGAACCCCATCAAGACCGTATAGATTTTCAGCAATAACTGCTGCACGAAAATAAGTTGTAGTCTTATCTTCTCCCCCAAAAGAAAACGGGTCATTACGAGATCCATCATTTGATATAAATATTGCTGGCACAGTTTGATCATAAGGAGGTATGCCATCAATTTGATCGAAAAACCTACTGTTTACCCTGTGATTACTTTCTATCAGAAGATCTTCTTCGTTTTGATCCGTGACATATATATTGAAATCTTTTACAGCAAATGTTCCAGTTAAGTTTTGGTCAACGCCAACGCTAGAATCCATAATTGCCCGACCATTTTCAAAATCCAACTTAAGTCCACTTTCTCCGCGTTCAATAAAATCACCATTATTATATACTCCTGACGGAATTTCTGCACCATCTATACTAGAATCTGTAACCCATTGCTTATAAGGAGAAGAATATGAAGCTGCATCCATAAGTCTTTCATCGGGGGTATAATAATATTTTCCGGTTAAGTTAGAGTACGCATCTGCCTTGTTTAATAAATAATTATCAAACCATAAAACAAAACTGGTCGTGACCTCATGTTGGTATGTTACTTTCATATTGATTGAATTCTTTTTGTAAACTTATTTATTATATTAGATATATATTGGGTGTTTTTAAACCTACCTCTACCTAAATTTGATTTTATTTGCACTGCAGACCCAGATCGACTAGAAGAAATTGACTTGTTACCTTTATATAAATAACTACCAAGCCCAGACATCCCCAGTTCAATTCCCTGCAACCAACTTCTTCCGCTTGCCCAAGGCATGGGGGATATAGAAAATAACTCTTCTTTAGAGGGATACTGTATCTTAAACATTAACCTACCCTTATTTGAACTTTCATATGATACTAATATTTTTTCAAGCATCATACGTATAGGCATGATTGGATCCTCTCCTTTTTCGAACCCTATAAAAGTAAAAAGGTTGCCGTATCCTCCAAGCGTCCCGCTTACATTCTCCGCCTTAGGACCCATTTCTATTTCCTTAGTCACAGGATGCGCATTAAATTCAGCCACCATTTCTCTTTTAGCTTCATTAACTTTTTTATTAACTTCTTTTAATGCAAATTCTCTAAACTTTTTTTGTTTACCAATTTGTTGCTCCACCATTCTGGATATAATTGCTTTTGAATTTGGTTGCATTATTGTCCCCTGCGTAATATAAATGAGTAATAATCTGGATCGAATATGCCTTGAGGTCTAGCATCGCTACTGAATATAAATTTTTCACCATCAATCTCTGCCCGCTTTGCTCCTTTGACAAAATTATTGTAATCCTCGATGGTGACAGTGATTTTTACCTCTCCCTCAGAAAGTTCTGCCCCAACGCTTGTGCCCGGAAAATTAGTTTCGTTTTGTTGATTAGCGTATGCTATTCTTGCCTTAATCCCACTTTTTACTGGAGTATATTCTACAGAGGTCGCCCCATTATTTGCCATACCATATACAGAGTTAAAAGTAGAATCCGTAGAGACAACAATTTTTTTTGCCTCTCTCAATATAGATATCTCTCGACCAAAGGTGTCGTGCAGTAGGCGAAAGCTCTGCTTTATCTCTCTTTTATCATCTTCTGAAAATAGTCCTGCCATATAATATATATACACATTAAAGACAAAATCGTGTAACTATAACAGGAACAAGGTTTAAGGTAAAAGGCATACTATGAATCCAAAAAATTTATTAAAAGATAATTTAGATAAAAATATTAAGGAGCTATTTAAAGGCTTCCTCAATACTATAGAAGATCTGCACGCAGATCACCAGCGCACTTTTTCAAAGTTAAGAAGCGCATTGCCAGAAGAATATGAAGCGATCATTAATATGGCAGATTATTTTGACTATGACAAACTACAGCATGTTCGCAAAAGAATTTTAGATGTAGGAAATGAATCTTTAAGAAAAAATGATTCAGAATTAGAAAAAGTTAATTTAAAATTTGAATTTAAACAATAATATATATAATGGCACAAAAAGAAATATATAGCTTTACTACAGAAGTTACTCAAAGCAAAGAGGTTTCTGAAGTTAAAAGAGAGAAGAATAAAGATACTGGTAAATTCGAAGAGGTCACTATTTCTAAAAAGAAAGATGTGCCCGTTAGATATAGAATTATCATAAAGCAGCCCAACCGCAGGCAAATGGAAGAAGCTGATATGGAATATAGTATCGAAATGAGTAGATGTATTAAGAAAGGAATTTTAACAAAAGCCATGCTCGCAAAAAAGTATTCTGATTTAGGAGGAATGATGACAGAAGATGATGCTTTAGAATTAAACAAAAATTATGCAAAGATTGGAGAGCTACAAACAGAATACCAGCGCCTTGTCGCAAAAAGTAAAAAGAGCGAAAAAGATGTGTCTGAAATTAAATCCTTACTTCTTCAACTTACCGAAGTTAGGTCAACCATAGTAAATCTAGAAACAGCATACTCCACCCTTTTTAACCATACAGCAGATACCAAAGCACAGAATAAAGCCATACTTTGGTACATTGTTAATCTAACTCACTTTCAAGAAGAAGATGCAGAAGGAGATCCTGTTCATTTATTTGAGGGAGTTTCTGCGGATGATAAATTAGAACAGTATTATATCTTTGATGAAGAAGGTAAGTCAGATATTTTCAACGCAATCAAAAACAAGCTCACCACCTTTGTAAGTTATTGGTTCTTTAGCAACCAAGCTTCTAAGGAAGATTTCGATTCCTTAAATGATGAAATTGAAGGAGAAGATGATCTAGAAGAAGACTCCGAAGAAGCTCCAGCCGAAGAAGCTAACAAAGAAGTCGCCGAGGAAGAGCCAAAAGAAAAAGTTGAAATTGCAAAAAAACCTGCCAGAACCAATAAAAACTCTCGCAGAAAAACAGCTAAAGCTTAGCGGTGGATGTTGACACCAGCCTTCTAAGAAAATTATTTAGAGATATCACTCGTGGATATTCTCAATATAAGTATGAAGGCAGAGATGTCTATATTAAGCACTTAACTACTCATGATCAAGTAGAACTAGAAGAAGTTTATGATAGGTATCTAGAAGAAGCTAAAGCAAGAAACATACCCACAGAAGAATCGAACCTTGATTTGCTTATTGCAGAGGGGGATTGGACAGATGAAGATGAAGAGTATATACATGAAAAGAAAAAATATTTAAATTCTTTAATCTCTAATAAAAAACATATTGGATTAAAATCTCAAATTGATGAACAAAATCGAATAATAGAGGCGACCTCAAAAGAGCTTGCGGATAAGCAGGCTGAAAAAGAGAACCTAATGGGAAGAACATGCGAGAAATACGCAAGAGAAAGAGTAAATGATTATTACATACTAGAAAGCTTTTATTCAAATAGAGAGCTTACTGATAAAATGTATACCCAAAAAGAGTATGATGAGATTAGCAGAGATGAACTAATTAATATAATCAATATACATAACAAATGTCACAATACTTTATCAGAAGAAAATATACAAAAATTAATATTAGAAGATTTCTTTTTTGCATATATGCCTTTCTGCGAAGACTCAACTCAATTTTATGGACAAGCTGTCTGTAACCTGACCCATCATCAAATTAAACTTATAGTATATAGTAGGGTTTTTAAGTCTATTTTTGAAAAACATGATAAAATCCCAGAACATATCAAAAAAGATCCCGGTGCCCTATTGGATTTTGCAAATTCTTCAGATAAAAATAAAGATGACCTGTCTAAGCATGAAGACAAAAGGGGAGCAACTACAGTTTTCGGAGCAAAGGAAAAAGATTATGAATATATGGGAGTAGACAAAGAAGAGCAACAAAAGGGTGTCTCTTTATATGACGCAGCAAAGAAAAAAGGTGGCTCACTTGATATGAATGATCTAATAGATCTGATGGGAGCCAATCCAAAGTAATCATATTTCGTGTAAATTACTCATAGCTTATGAGTACATTTCGCCTACCAGTTGAACAAGTTGGACTTGAACAGTCTATTCAGCGCGCAATGCGTAAATTTCAGAATAATCCTCTGAAAATTAATGTAGACGATAAATCTTTCACACAGCCACTAGGTAGAATTACAGCCTCAGCAGATGAATTTACCAAATCAATCGAAGCTTCTAATGCTCGTGTTGTCGCCTTTGGGGCTTCTGTAGCAGTTATTAATTCAATACAAAACGCATTTAAGCAATTAGTCGTTCAGACGGTACAAGTTGAGAAATCTCTAGCCGAGATCAATGTGGTCCTCGGGGCAACGTCCGCCAATTTAGAAAAATTTGGAAATAACTTATTTAAGATATCAAAAAATACTGCACAGAGTTTTGATCAGGTCGCCGCTGCAGCAACTGAATTTGCAAGACAGGGTTTAAGTGTTGAAAAGACTTTACAAAGAACAAACGACGCTTTAGTATTAACTAGGCTAACCGGAATGAAAGCTACAGATGCCGTAAAAGGTCTTACTGCTGCGGTAAACTCTTTCGCTGATGCGGGAGTTAACACTACAGAGGTAATGAATAAGCTAGCTGCAGTTGATATGGCTTTTGCTGTTAGTTCAGAAGATTTAATTAATGGTCTTTCTAGAGCAGCTGCTGTAGCCCAAGATGCAGGTATGAATATTGATCAATTAATAGGATCAATTACAGCCGCACAACAAATTACAGCCAGAGGAGGGGCGGTTATAGGAAACTCATTTAAAACAATCTTCACAAGAATACAGCGACCGGAAACACTTAATCAATTAGAGCAATTAGGTATCGCTGTTCGAAATGTTCAGGGTGAAGTTCTTCCTGCGGTTAAAATTTTAGAAAACCTAGCAAAAACCTACGACAAATTATCTCAATCACAACAATCTAATACCGCACAGCTTGTAGGTGGAATGTTTCAAATCAACGTACTTAAGGCTGCCATGAGGGACTTAGGCAAAGAAAATAGTATTACCGCTCAAGCAATCAAAATTTCAAGCCAAGCTACAGATGAAGCTAGCAAAAAAAATGAGCAGCTAAATAAAACAATGGCTGCTTTAACGAGCAGAACGCTAACCAGCCTACAGCAATTAGCAGCGCAAATAGGGGAAATCACAGTAGGTCCCGGTATAGAAAAAATACTTAAAGCTGTCAACGGGCTAGCAGAAGGAATTACAAATGTATTAGATGGAGAAGGGATAGCTAGTGACTTTGCCAACGGATTTTTAAAAGGATTGGGTAATATAATAACTGGTCCCGGAGCAGTTTTAATCTTAGGTCTTGTTGGCAAACTATTTATAGATGTTGGTAAATTTGCGAGGACTAGTTTGGCAAATTTCATGGGTATGACCACAGAAGCCCAAAAACAAAAACAGGTCCAAGAATCTATATTAGGTCTTTTAAGAACAAACTCTGAAGTGGCAAACCAACTCATAGGTCAAGGGCAAACCAAGACCCAACAAGAACAAGTTTTACTGGACTTAATTGTTAAACAAACTGCGGCCCACAGGGAGCAGCTGAGAGTTGCTCAAGAATTATCTAAGGTTGCTGTAAAAGCTGGTGCCAATCAAGAATTAATAATACCAAGAAGCAGACGGAGAGCTGGTGGGCATATACCAAATTTTGCAAAAAATGAAAGACAGGGGGCTCTCGAAGGTGGGTATGCCCCCGGCGCAATAAAATCTATGAACATGCCGGGTGAAGGCATGGTAATCTATAATAGTGCAGAAAAAGTTAAAAAAGTCAAAGGATTTCAACAACCTTTTATTAACCCTCCAATGTCGAGTAATGCCGGAAAAGAACACAGACAGAGATCAATAGATATGTATGGGGTTGATCCATATGCATCAAAAGGGTACGTCCCAAATTATGCGGCGATGAAGTTGAGTTCTTATGCAAGTAAAAAAGGGGTGGGCCTTAGCGAGATAGAGAAAGCGGTGGCTTCAGGAGAAGTAGACGGTCGTGGAGCTTTTGCATTAGATACTCAGTATCCCGGAATTCATAAAGCAGTCACCAGAGGTATGAATGCGAGAAAAGCGGCGGCAAGTAAAGTAAAAGCAGATAAAGCTGCACTAATCGAAGCTTCTAAAATTAAAATTGACGCAGGATCATCTTTTTTTGGAGGACCATTTGCAGCGCTTATACCTCAAAGAAATGCTAATTTTGACGAAGAATTTCAGCGAATAGATAGCGTCTTTAAAAAAGGAAAAAATACATACCCCTTCGTCATGACAAATCTAGCGGTTAGAGGTCCAACGATTCCAGTGCCAGAAGGGCAAGTAACAGAGCCTGACGAATCTAAAATAGAAAAAAATATTTCTCAATCAATTTTTGATAATTCTGCAAAATATGCAAACACAATTTTACCCGTTGGCAAAGGAGATGTTACTTCGGAAGACATAAAGAAAAAACTTCTTTCCGCAGGAGGAGGCAAAGGGGCTGTCGCTGCTGCCGTTGGAGCAGGTTTTGAATCAGCCGTAGCCTCTGCGTACGGAATAGACTCTGCTCTCAGGACAGAGGGTGGAGACTTTGATATAAAAGATAATATAGACTCAGCATCACTAAAGAAAGTTAATCAATTATTTGGCTTAAAAAATTATAGCATAATGGACTTTAAGGCTTCCGCATCTCCAGACAATCTAAAAAGCATGGCCAAAAAAATCTTTAACCAAAACCCGAGCAAATTTTTAGATCAAGTTAAAGAAAACAAGGAAAAGGCTCAAAGGTCCGCAGCAGATGGCTTTATTCCAAACTTTGCAAAATCTCCATTAATGGATGCCATACAAAGAGAAAAGGATGCAGGAGTCCCTGTGTCGGCAATAAGAATTAATCAAAGCGATAAACTAATAAGTTCCTCTAATCCAACAGGATTGGCGGTCACGAATACAATTGATGAACCAAGAGGATTAAGAGACGTGCCAAACTTTGCAAGTCCCGCCGCAGATTTTGTTCCCGGAAAAGGAACAAAGGGAGGCGCAGATCCTTCGGAATGGTCTAAGCATAGTAGGTTTGTTAGCGATGATATGAAAAAGTTTGTCAGACTTTACCAGCGAAAAGCTAAAGAAGAAATGGGAGTACTTAAGCAAACTGCTATTGATCGACTATCTAAGAAAAATGCCAGTAAACATGAAACCAGAGAAGCTCTCAAACAATTAGGCTTTTCTAAACAAGAAACTAAAGAAGCTCTTAAGCAAATTTCAGCGGCCAGAACTGCTGCAGGAAATCCAATGATGGGACCAACTAATGTAGTTAGCGCAGGTATGGACAGCTTTAGGCGTAGAGCAGAAGCCCCCAATGCTAGAGGATTCGCAGGAGGAGTAGGTCGTATGGGTGGAGCAATGAATGGAATGGCTTTTATGATGGCAGCGCCAATGGCTGGAGCCTTAATTGATAGCGCCCTAAAATCAGATAAGCCAAGAACACAGCAGTCCGAAGGAGAGAGATTTTCTCAAAACGTTGGCTCTAATGTATTGACTGGCGCAGCGACAGGAGCAATGATGGGAGGAATGATTGGTAACGTTGTTCCAGTAATAGGTACTGCTGTTGGTGCGGCAGTTGGAGGCACAATAGGGGCTATAGGAGGTTTAGCAAAAAGTATTGCAGAGATGGAAATAAGTACGGCTGAATTATCAGAAGCAACACAAGAGTCTGCCGCCGCACACCAATCGAATATACAAGTTTTCAATAGTATAGCAGATGCGCTTAGAACAGGAGGATCTCAGGAAGTCAAAGACATGATTACCGCTCAGTCTAATAAAGTAAGCGGAATAAAAGTTAAAGGACAAACTTTTATTGAAGCTTTTAGTGCAGCAGGACAAGATAAAAGCGCTCAACAAGAAGTTATGCGTAAGTTTACAGCACAATCAAAAGTTAAAGTAGATCAAGCTGGCTTGTTGGAGTCATTTAGTGCCTTCGGGGAAGTTGTGGATGATTCAGAGGTTGGTGGCGATATGAGAGATGTTAGGCGCGCAAGGCTAGATAAAAATAACACAGATTATAACCAACAAGATTTCGATAACTTTTCATTATCACTAGGAAAAAGCCTTTCAGGAGAACAAAGAGCTGCTATGCTTGCAAATTTTGAAGACGGAACCTATGATAATATGAAAGGTTTTTTTGGTAATTATGATGTTGGGGCAGATATGGCCTCTCAAATGGGTTTTATCAAAGGAAGCCAAGCTCATGAAGATATGGCTGATAAAATTGAAGACCTCATAGACGACGGCGGATATGAAGAGCTTCATCAAGCCATAAAAAAATCAATTGAGGCAGAAGAAAAAAACATTAAGACAGCAGAAAAAGTAGTAGAAGAAAGAAACAACTTCGCCGCACAGCAGGCTGCGGCAACAATGCAAATGCAAAAAAGACTACTGAAAGACGATGTTTCTTTTATGGATGTAAAAGCAGCTAGAAGTATTAATATGGAGGCCACTAAATTTTTAGCAAAGTATGAAATTTTAAATAAGTCTATAGGAGAGAGAGTCGAGATACAAAAAGCTGTCGCAAAAAAAGAAATTTTACTTAACGCCCAAACAGCAGAAGAAGAAAGAATTAGAGGCATTCGAACAAAACTTCTAACAGAAGGCCTAAAGCAAATGGAATCCGAAGGAGTCACTGGCCAAATTACACTTCCAGACGGCACAGTAATAGAAAGGATAGATGCAGCCAGAGAGGCTATCTTAAATGCTTCAGACGATGCGCTAGTCCAAATGATTGAGGACGGCAAAATTTTAGAGGATATTGTTCAGACCGATAAAGATATATTTAGGGAAGGGGGAAAGGTATCGAATTTACTATCAGACATAAGCCTAGACTACCAGAAACAAAGTACCTTAGCCAAGAGAAAGACAGAGTTAGATTTAATAGGGGTGAATCTACAGAGCGAATTAAACCGACTTCAGCAAGAAGAAAAAAGAGCAAGAGAGCATTATGCTATTCAGCTTCAGTCTGCATCTCAAGACCTTGCAATTTCGAGTCGTCAAGTTGATGTAGCTCTAAAATCTCAACTCGGACAAATAGATAGAGACTTTAAATTGCCATTTGAAGGTAAACTGCGCGCGGGATCTTCAGACCCAGTTGCGTTAAGAAGGATACAAGAAGAAAAAGAGCTAAAAAGAGCAGATGCGCAAAGAAACGCACAGCAGCAAAAACTAGCAATTGAGTTAGAAAAATCGTTTGTAGATGCCTTTTCAAA
>Ga0160423_10002699_pt1 | contig 14776 bp, 15 predicted proteins | sample CRUFie14St8metaG_FD_108191 | JGI IMG/M metagenome (GOLD analysis project Ga0160423, IMG submission 108191) | Marine microbial communities from the Costa Rica Dome - CRUD Field 142mm St8 metaG | ecosystem: Environmental > Aquatic > Marine > Oceanic > Photic zone | place: Costa Rica: the Eastern...
ATTGCAAATATATAAAAACCACAAACAACATCAAAAACATTACAGAGAGATACAAACTGCCTGTCAAGAAGTTCATATCACACATTAAATACGAGAAAGACAAGGCAGTTAACTATTACGTAGTTAATATTTGGATAAAAACATCGAATATGATTACATTTGTTCTAAATAAAAAAACTTAGTATAGTTAAACTAATTCGTAGGCCTAATAAACAGAATTTAACTTCAGGAACAATTAATATAACTGATGAATTAATGGAGTTAAACGAGTTAAAAGAGAAGGGAATACTTACAGAAGAAGAATTTACAGAACAAAAGAAGAAACTATTATAAAACGAAAAACAAAATGAAAAAACTAATATTGATTTTATTGTGTATATCATTTGGTCACATTTACTCAAAGGAAATAAAAGTATACAACGCAAATGAATTCGTAGAAGCAATAGAATCTAACGTTACACTTCTTATAATGGATTCTATAATCATTTCAGATTTAGATAAAGACAAATCAGGAAGTAATTTTCGTGTTCAATTAGCTCATGATGGGCCAGAGCTTGTAATAACGAAAGTTAAAAATTTAAATATTATCGGTTCAACAGAATATCCAACAGATATTGTAACTGACCCGAGATATGGATGGGTTATCCAATTTGAGAATTGTAGTAATATATTAATTGACAATATTAATGCTGGACATACTGACCCGGGTTATTGTACTGGTGGAGTATTCTCTTTTATGGATTGTCAAAATATTACTATTGATAACTCCATAATTTTTGGAAGTGGAACTGTTGGTATATCTGCTACTAATGTAAAAAATTTGAACTGTAACAATTCTCTAATTTGGGGTTGTACATATAATATACTAGAATTAAGTAATAGTATGTATGTAAAATTTAATAATTGTGAATTTAGCGATAATCGAGGATTTAATATGTTTCATATAATTAGTAGTATTAAAGTAGAATTTAATAACTGTATTATTAAAAATAATGTTGCGACTTATAAATGTGATGGAGGTTCTTGGTTTGGTCAACTAAGTATTTTTGATGTTAAATCCTCTGTATCTATAGTACTTAAGAGTTGTGTAATTGAAAATAATATAACGTGTCATTTCTCAAAAAACAAATCAGACTTAACTTTAAATAATATAATTTTCAAGAACAATAACTTTATAAAAGGTACATATAAAAATTAATAATTGAATAAAACAAATAACAAAATGAAAAAACTACTATTAATTTTACTATGTGTGCCTATGATTGGCATTGGGCAGACTAATAGTTCTAAAAATAGTGACTATGATAAACTTATTGGCCACACATATTCTAACAGTGAAATAGAAGAAAAGCTGGAAGAATGGAAAGGGCCTTATTTTTGGGGGTTAGAAAATTCAGAGTCTTTGGAACTATTTATTTCTTATTATTATAAAGATAATCAACGTTTAGTAATAGCGAAAAAGATAATTGGAAGAAATGGTCCAGAACCTATTTGGGAGATTATAGGTTGTCATATAATTATTTTAGAAGAAAATCAAACATTTTATACAGATATTGCTTTAGATGAAAAACCTGATGACAGAATTATTGCTGTGGTAATTTTAGAAGATTGGGAATGTTCAGAAATTCTTAAAGCTTGGAAGCTTAATATTTATAGTGGTGAATTTGAACACATTGATGTATCGTCTTTATCATGTTATTCTGTATTTAATTAAAATTGTATTTGTTTGTATATTGCCTTACGCTATAGGCAAGAAAAAGACGATTAAAGACGTCCAAGAAATAGAGTGGAAAGTAATCTACATACTAACCTAAAAAAGAAACCCCTAAAAATCGATAGAAAGATAGGGGTTAAATTTTGAGGTATCGAGCGGATTCGAACCGCTGTAGATGGTGTTGCAGACCACTGCCTAGCCGCTCGGCCACGATACCTTTTAATTGCACAAATATAAAAATATTTTTATTCTCTAAGTTGTTTGTTTTTATTAAAATCATTCATTGTTCTGTGAACTCCAACAGTACAAAATGACTGAATTATTTTAATCGAAGATTCAATTTTTTTCTCAACAACTTTCACTTCTGAATCATTCCATTTTCCTAGCACATATTCTGATTGTTTTCCTTTTTTAAAATCAGAACCAATTCCAAATTTTACTCTAGAAAAACGTGTCGTTGATAAAACCTCAATTATATTTTTAAGCCCGTTATGTCCGCCGTCAGATCCCTTAGCTCTAATACGTATTTTATCAATAGGTAAAGCAATATCATCAGTAATTATAAGAATATTTTCAATTGGTATTTTTTCTTTTTGCATCCAATAATTTACGGATTTTCCGCTCAAATTCATAAATGTATTTGGTTTTGCTAATACCAATAACCTGCCTTTAAATTTTACTGATGTTATGTCGGCTAATTTTTCTTTTTTGAAAATTGTGTTGGATAAATCCGCAAACTTATCCAACACTTTAAATCCAATATTATGTCGAGTATTTTTATATTCCTCTCCAGGGTTACCTAACCCAACGATTAAGTACTTCATGGTTTATTCTGACGCAGCAGCTTCAGCTTCTTTTGGAGCTTCGCTTTCATCTGCTTTTTCATCTGAACTTTCTTCAGCATCCTCTTCTTCAGGTTCTTCTTCTACAGCCCCACGAGCAGTTTTAACTCCAACAACCACAGAACTGTCAGGTGCTAAAAATTGACACCCATCTAAACTAATATCTTTAATGTAAATAAACTCACCAATCTTCACGTTTTCAATATCAATCTCAATGGCATCAGGCAGATTCGCTGCTAATCCTCTGGTAATAATCTTTCTTCGTCTAAACATTAAATTTCCTCCATTTCTTACTCCAATCGCAAGCCCCTTAAGTATTACTGGAATAGAAACAGTTATTGGTTTATCATCAAATACTTCAAGAAAGTCAATATGCAAAATTTTATCTGATACTGGGTGAAATTGAATGTCTTGCATAATACATCTTTTAACTTCTCCGTCAATGGCAAGTTCTACTATAAATACATCTGGAGTGTAAACGAGTTTCCTAAATTCATTTTCATGAGCATAGAAACACACTTGCTTTTCTCCCCCGTAAAGTACACATGGAACATTACCCTGATTTCTTAGCTGTCTAGTGTTGGATTTTCCAACTTTTACCCTAGATTTCGCGCTAATTGCTAGTGTTTTCATTTTTTAAATTAATTTTAATTTATAACTATTGTTTATTGATTACTTTTCCAAGTTGCTGAAATGGATTGATTTTTAACTACAGATTGAATTGTTTCTGCAAAGAATGGCGCAACTGAAACTTCTCTAACCTTAATACTTTTATGTTTTTTTGGAATGGTATTTGTGATAACTAATTCTGATATTGAAGAATTCTCCAGCTTTTCATATGCGTCTTTGGAGAGAATACCGTGAGTACAATAAGCACGTACAGAAGATGCTCCTTGACTTATCATTAGGTCCGCCGCTTTTGTAAGAGTACCAGCAGTATCGACCATGTCATCAATTATTACGATATCTTTATTGTTAACGTCACCTAAAACTTTCATCTCTCCAATTTCGTTAGCTTGCTTTCTTTCCTTATAACATATTACAACTTCACATTTTAATAACTTGGCATAAGCGTTCGCTCTTTTACTCCCTCCCATATCAGGTGATGCAATAACTAAATTAGGCAACTTAAGGTTAATTATATCTTCAACAAAAAGTTCAGAAGCGTACAAATGATCAACAGGGACTTCAAAAAACCCTTGAATTTGATCTGCGTGTAAATCCATCGTCATAATTCTATCAACTCCAGCGGCCGATAATAAATTTGCAACTAGCTTTGCTCCTATTGGAACTCTGGGTTTTCCTTTTTTGTCTTGTCGCGCAAATCCAAAATAAGGCATTACAGCTATAATTTTATATGCTGAAGCTCTCTTAGCGGCATCTATCATAAGTAATAATTCCATTAAATTATCTGAGGGAGGGACAGTAGACTGGACTAAAAAAACATGTGAACCTCTTACAGTTTCATCAAATGAAGGCTCAAATTCTCCATCAGCGAAATCAACAATTGATGAGTTATTTAATTCAACTCCAAATTCATTAGCAATCTCTTCTGCCAAATTTTTAGTATTACTACCAGCAAAAAATTTAATAGGTTTTATCATTTATGGTCTCTTAAAAGGGGAGCAAATATAATAAAATTATAAAACAAATTATTTTTACTACAAATCTATTTTATGATAATAATTTATGACAATATTATATTACTTTTGCGTATAATATAAGCCCAGATGGCGGAATTGGTAGACGCGTTGGTCTCAAACACCAATGGAGCAATCCGTGCCGGTTCGAGCCCGGCTCTGGGTACATAAACCGTAGAATTCTACGGTTTTTTTTCATTAAATCTATATTTTTTTGTAATTTTGTATAACTTTGCCAATAAAAAATTATACAAAATTATATTATGAAAATAATAATGATAAAAAAAGAAGGATGTAACCCATGTAAAATGTATGAGCCAATTGTTAAGAAAACAGCTGAACTAAACTCATTAGAATTTAAAACCGTTCAAGCTGAAACCATGCCTGAAAAAATGAGACCAAAATTTTTTCCTTTTTTTTATTTAATGGATGACAAGGATTTAGTAGATAGTTGGGCAGGAACGCACATTCGCAAAATGACTAGTGTCCTTAAAAGACATATCAATAATTTCATATTTGAAGAGTAATATACAAAGTAATTTTAATTAAAAAACAATTATATGTTTGGTCTATTCAAGAAAAAAAGCCCAAGAGAAAAGTTAATGAAACTTTACAAAGAAAAAAAAGAGATGGCTTTTATAATGTCAAGAAAAAACAGAAAAGAGTCTGATAAACTAGAAAAAGAAGCAGACGATATATTAAAAAAAATTGATATTATTGATGGGCAAAAAGATTAAAAAAATCATCAATTAATCTATTAATTTTTATTTATTATTAATCTACACATACTTATCTTTATTAATTTAGCAAAAAAATTATATGAAACCAACATTATTAATTTTAGCTGCTGGAATGGGTAGTCGTTATGGTGGATTAAAACAAATAGATGGAATAGGCCCAAATGAAGAACCGATTATTGAATATTCCATTTATGATGCCATCAACTCAGGATTTGGAAAGATTGTTTTTGTAATTCGAAAAGAATTTGACGAGGCATTTCGAGAAAGATTTGATAAGTTTAATGACAAAATAACCATTAAATATGCATACCAAGAAGTAAATCCCAATGTTGAAGGGATTAAAACAGTAGTGCGAGAGAAACCCTGGGGAACCTCGCACGCCGTATTAGTTGCAAAAGACTTAATTAAGGAACCATTTGCGGTGATTAATGCGGACGATTATTACGGATCAAATTCGTACAAACTTATATCTGATTTCTTAATTAATGAGTGCTCTCCATCACTAATGGCTATGGTTGGATATACATTGCACAATACATTATCGGAACATGGGACAGTTAATAGAGGAGTATGCAAAGTAGATGAAGATAAAAATCTTTTAGAAGTGATTGAGAGAACAAAAATTGCTGAACAAGATGGAGTAATTAATTATAATGTTGGTACAGAAAAAAGACTTGGTAAAGTAAGCAGAGACTCCATTGTTTCAATGAATTATTGGGGGTTTCATCCAAGTATTTTTGTAGAAATTGAAAAAGGGCTACATGATTTTATGAGAGAAAACACAGATAATCCAACCGCTGAATATTATATCCCTAGTATTATCACTGAAATGATAGTAAACAGACAAATGAATGTTCGAGTTATACCCACAAATGATAACTGGTTTGGAGTAACTTACAAAGAAGATAAACCTATGGCTGTAGACTCAATAAATAAATGTATCAAGAAAGGTATTTACCCTCAAAATTTATGGATTTAGTTTTAGCACAACAAATCGTTTTAAAACTATTAAATAAAGGGAAAGTTACACAAATACAGAAAAATAATGAAGGTCTGATTAACCAGACCTTTGTTATTTGGGTAGAAGACAAAAATGTAAAAAAATATATCTTACAATCTGTGAATACTAATGTGTTTTCTCAGTACCATTTAAATCTGGAAAATATAATTAAAGTAAAAAAATCAATTTCTAAAAGTTCATTTCCTTATCACTTTCCTACCCCTATAAATAATAAATATATTAGTTATAATGATAATATGTGGAGATTAATCCCATTTGTCAAAAACAGTGTCTGTTTTACAAAAGTTTCAGATAAGAAACTATCTTATGAAGCAGCAAAATGTTTAGGAGATTTTTATTACTATTTAAAAGATTTTAACTCTGAGAAATTACACGAAACAATCCCTGATTTTCATAATGCAAATAAAAGATATAATCAGCTTAAAGAAGCTGTTTCCACTGCAAAAAAAGAGAGAATATCAACAGCTTCTAAGATGGTAAAGAAAATACAAAAAGATAAAAAAATTCTTATGAAGTTTGATAAACTTAATAAAAATCTTCCTGTGAGAGTTTGCCATTTCGACACAAAAATCAGCAACTTTTTATTTGATACTAAAACAAATAATGCGAAAGCTATTATTGATTTTGACACTCTAATGCCGGGAACAGTTTTATCAGATATAGGAGATATGATTAGAACCTATAGTAATCTTCATGGAGAAGAATCCTCGGATTTTAAAAATATAAAAGCTGATAGAGAAATTATAAATTTAATAATAAATGCTTTTATGAAACGCGCTGGAAATATTCTCACAGAAGCAGAAAAATCATATCTTTTATTTTCAGGCAAGGCGCTTACATTATTACAATGCGTTCGATTTTTAACAGACTACTTAAATAATGACACCTATTACAAAATAACTTATCAGAATCAGAACTGGGTAAGAGCTCAAAATCAATGGCACTTATATTGTTCAATAAAAAACATTTAATTATTATTTTTGCAGTATGAGAAAAAAGATATTATTATTAGGCTCCGGAGAACTAGGGAAAGAGGTGGTAATTGCCATGCAAAGACTTGGTCAGTATGTAATCGCAGTAGATAATTATTTTAATGCTCCTGCCATGCAAGTTGCACATGAACATGAAGTTATAGATATGCTCAATGGGGAAGAATTAGATAAAATTGTAGAAAAACATCAACCGGACTATATAGTTCCTGAGGTTGAAAGTATCCGTACAGAGAGATTTTATGAGTATGAAAAACAAGGATATAATGTAATTCCCTCTGCTAAGGCAGCTAATTTCACTATGAATAGAAAAGCAATTCGTGATTTAGCAGCTGTAGATTTAGGATTAAAAACCGCAAAATATAAATACGCTAATTCATTTGAAGAATTAAAAGAAGGCGTGAAATTTACAGGAACACCTTGTGTAGTAAAACCATTAATGTCGAGCTCTGGAAAAGGTCAGTCGGTTATAAAGACTGAAGCAGATATTGAAAAAGCTTGGAATATTGCAATGGAAGGATCTCGAGGTGACTTGATGGAAGTAATTGTTGAAGCTTTTATTGATTTTGATTACGAAATCACCTTGCTTACCCTAACACAAAATAATGGAAATACGCTTTTTTGCCCTCCGATAGGACATAGACAAGAAAGAGGAGATTATCAAGAAAGTTGGCAACCGATGACTATGAAAGACTCTCACTTAAAATCAGCTCAAGAAATGGCCAAAAAGGTAACACAGGCACTTGGGGGAAGTGGTATCTGGGGCGTGGAATTTTTCGTAGGAAAGGAGGGAGTATATTTTTCGGAATTATCCCCAAGACCACACGATACCGGGATGGTGACACTCGCAGGAACACAGAACTTTTCAGAGTTTGATTTACACGCACGCGCCATTTTAGGAATCCCTATTTTGAATATTCCGTTGTTAAAAAATGGAGCTTCTGCTGTAATTCTTGCAAATAATGATAGTAGTGAATGGCCTATTTATGAAGGACTGGAGGAAGCTGCTGAGTACCAAAATACTGACTTTAAAATATTTGGGAAGCCCGCTACACGAAAGTATAGAAGAATGGGAGTTGCATTAGCTAATGGAACAGAAGATTGTTCAATATTAGTTTCTAAGGCTATTGAAGTAGCGAAGAAGATTAAAATAAATTAATTTTTCTCAATCCAGTCTCCATGTTTTTTAATAAGATTAATAAGTGCGATAACCGCCTTGTCCTCTGGGATATTTTTTTCTACTACAGTTTGTTCTTTGTATAATGTAATCTTTCCTTTTCCTGTACCTACATAACCATAGTCCGCATCAGCCATTTCCCCCGGTCCGTTTACAATACAACCCATAATTCCAATTTTAACTCCTTTTAAATGATCAGTTTCCTTTCTAATTTTTGCTGTGGTTTCTTGTAAATCAAATAAAGTTCTTCCACAACTGGGACAAGAAATATATTCTGTTTTAGATATTCTTGTTCGGGTTGCCTGCAATATTCCAAAACTTAAAGAATTAATCATTTGATATGAACCACAATTATTTGTTGATATAAATATTCCATCACCAAGCCCATCTAATAGTAATGCTCCAAAGTCAACGCTTGTAGAAAGTTGTAATTTTAAATCAGACAAATCCTGGTAGGACCTTCCTATTATCACTGGTGTTCTTATTTTATTATTTATTAGGTCTATTAAAAATTTTCTTTGTTCCGCAACACCATGTTTGTTAGACGTATCTACTAAAATAACCGCTGTTTTATCATTTTTTATTTTTTCTAAAAACTCATTGCATAAATCTGAGTTAAGTGTATATATAATATTCATTTTATCAGACTTCTCCAAATCTGACATATATTGCTTTACTTCCAAAAAAGGATATCCTTTTTTATGAGTTCTCCACTTTTTATAGTTATAAATTACACCTAATGTTCCTGGAACTTCAAAGTCTATATCGTTATTTCCAACAAAAACATAGTCAGCTGCCATATCTGAGATATGCCATTTATCTAAGGGAACCGAATAACTATAGCCTAATGCAAAAAGAGAAGCAGGATTTATTTTCTTCTTTTGACGAAAGTCTGCACAAACAACAGGAACATTTTTTCCACCAATATTTAATACTGCATTTGTTTCTCTTTTTTGATAGTCATAAGAATGTAGAGGATTGTGTGTAATATCTTCAATGGGTTGGTGCTGTTCAATTCTATCAAAATGAGAAAGTAGTTGCTGGGCTACAGGCATTTCAAGTTCAGGAGCTTCCGTCAAAGAAACTCTAATTGTATCTCCAATACCATCAGCTAAAAGAGTTCCAATTCCAACCGCAGACTTTATTCTTCCATCTTCTCCCTCTCCAGCTTCAGTCACACCCAAATGAAGAGGATAATTCATTCCCTCTTTTATCATTTCCGCAACCAATAATCTATAAGCTTGAACCATTACCCTAGTATTAGAGGCCTTCATAGATAAAATGACATTATGGAAGTTTTCAGATCTGCAGATGCGTAAAAACTCCATAGCTGATTCTACCATTCCTTTAGGAGTATCTCCATATCTACTTAAAATTCTATCTGACAGAGAACCATGATTTGTGCCAATTCGCATAGCGGTTCCGTATTCTTTACAGATTCTTACTAGAGGTGTAAATTTTTCTCTGATTCTTTCTAATTCGTTAAGGTAACTTTCATCTGTATATTCAATCTCCTCAAATTTCTTTTTATCCGCATAATTTCCGGGGTTCACTCTAACTTTTTCTACAATTCTAGCTGCAATTTCAGCAGCATTTGGAGTATAATGAATATCAGCAACTATAGGAGTGTTATAACCTCTATTCCTCAACTGATCTTTAATATTTCGTAGATTTTCAGCTTCTTTTCTACTGGGAGCAGTTATTCTTACTAACTTACATCCCGCCTCTATCATTCTTATTGATTCAGAAACAGTAGCTTCAGTATCCATTGTATCAGTGGTAGTCATAGATTGTACATGTATTGGATTATCTCCTCCAAAAACCAACTGTCCGACTTTTACTTCTCTAGATTTAAATCGAGAATATTTTGTTAATGAACTGCAATATTTCATTTATTGTTTTATAAACTTCTTAATTACGTTTTTGTTTTTAGAAGTAATAAAATAAATTCCTTTAGATAAATTACTAATATTAATTCTTAATTGCGATTGATTATTCTTTAAACTTATTTCTCTTAGAACCCTACTGGAATTATCTAGAATTTGAATGTCTTTAATATTAGATAAATCACCTTTGATAATAACTTCGTCTTTTGCGGGTATTGGATAAATCATAAAATCTTCAACTAGCTGCTCTTGGGATAAAATTGACCCTACTCTGAAATTGTGTATAATGTTTGATCCAAAATCAGGATGAAAATCCTTAAAAGTTGTGCCAGGTACATTTCTGAATTTAATACTTCCTACCCCATCATTGTTATAACCATAGTCCAATCCGTTTTCTCCCAAATCTGTCACTTTAAACATGTAACAACCTGATTCGAAATCAATTGTATCTCTATATTGATTTTGAGGCATTATCCCTAAAAACATTTGTTGTGATGCTGCGTGTAAACTTCCATCGTCTTTAAAAAACTCCCATGAAGTTTCAGACTCGTTGGTCCATGAGTTAATTACTCCATTATTAATTTGTGTCCAGACAGCAAATTTATTTTGATACTGTGGCACATGAACAAATGGTGACTCCATATAATTATTCGCGTCGTAATCATCAGCTAATCCATTGGGATTTTTTAACTGTACATAAAAAATATCTTTTGTTCCATACCAATTATCTAATAATGGTAGCTCTATCTGTTCTTTTTCGAGAAAACCTAAAGCACCAGACCAATTAAATGTGTGTGTAGCACCACCCTTTATACCATAAACTATCTCCAAATTATTTAATGTTGAGGATCCATAGTTTCTAATTTCTATTAAAGGTTTTCCACAAGTGGGATTAAATCTTGAATATTCATCCTTTTTCGAAGGCTTAATAATGTCTGTAATTTCAACAGAATTAGAGAAATTACTACTTTCATACTGAAACAATTGACACTCAACAATGTAAGACGGTGTTTGAGAACCTGACCAATTATAACTTTGAAAATCAACATCAATTTCTATAGAGTCTGATGGTACAATATACTGAGTAATTTCGTGATCAAATGATTTTGCTCTTAATCCAGGACACCAATTAGCTCTGTCCAAAATCCATGTGTGAATATATCCTCCGTTTGGATTTTCATAATATGGGTAAATTGGATTTTCTCCACAATTATCATTCCAATTAAATTGAGTGTGTGTTAGATTTCCATTAACATTTACAAAGTAGTCAATTGGTTTAAATTCAGCTGCATTTATATTGTTGTCGAATCCGTGACCTGTAGTTGTCATTTTTATCATAGATTGAGTTGTATTTGGTTGAATCCAAAATGTCTTGGGAGTAAGCTTATTATTTTCAAAATCCAAAGAATTCAAATAAGAGTAGCTTCCTGAGTAAATATTTTTTATGCTATTGACATTTCTTGGGGGGACACCTGTAATAAATTCAAAATCAAGTGTAGCGCTCCAACCATTTCCCCAGCCGCTATAATGTGCACGTATTTTAACTGAGTCTTTTAATATAGAAGCAAAATCTGTAATATCAAAAGTGTGTTTAAACGCATAATTAGAAGGAATATTCCCTCCGTATGGAGTAATTACCCTAGCTATTTCGTATTTTTCAATTACATCAAAATATGAGTACCAAGTATGTAATCCGTTTAATATTATATTATTTGATTGAACATAAATTGAATCATAAACATTTCCTATAGAGTCGTAAAGAAAATTATAATATCCAGAGGGAAAAAAATAATTAGTGTCGGTAGGGACTGTAGGATTAAGACTATCACTAAAATTAATTACTTGTAATTGAGTGGAGAGTATTGAATCTGTGTTACCTGACAGAGTATCCCAAAAATAAATATAAGATGTGTCTGTAAAAAACAAAGTATCTAAAGAAACTCCATTAACTGTAAAATAAGGGGATTGTTGAAGAGTTGAATCAATATCACCGGTATTATGAAGAACCTCAATTTTTGTAGTATAGTCATAAGGTGCGCATCCACTAGAGGGACAGCCCATAGTATAGTGCAAATATATTTTTCTATATGTTTCAGACCCTACTGGAAAAACTCCAATTTTATCATAGTTACCATACCATGTCATGTCAACGTGATTATGTGACCTAACTGAGATAGTATCATTACTAACTAAATCTGTGTTAATTAATAGAATTGCGGCAAAAAATGTAAGTATTTTATTTATCATTTAATTTAAGTTTTAATTTTCATCAATCTCTGTTACACCTCCGGATATTATGAGTTTCATTACCTCAGAAGCAGATTGGTCAATTGGAGTAACATATTTTTTTTCTACTATAAAAAGTTGTCCTGATATAGCGTACGAGTGTGGCACGTACACCATAACTTGTCCTTCTTTTATATTTAAAGATTCTATATCTTCATTAGTAATAAATCCTATCCTTTTAATTGTTGAATTTTCATATACCTTTACCAATACTGGTTCTGAGAACCCCTTTTTTTGGCCAACAAATGTATTCATTAAATCTTTTACCGAAGTATAAATAGTTTTTAATAAAGGAGCTTTATTCAACAAATTTTTAGGTACTGAAGCAATTGGAGATGCGATAAGCCTTGTTCCTGCATATCCAAACAATGTAATTATTCCAAACATTACTAGCATTCCTAAAAAAGGTATCTGCAGTTTTTCAGGCAAATGTCTGCCTATTATTCCATCTAAGAAATTATATGATTCAATGATAACCCACAAAGTAACTGCTATTGGAACTGTATACAATAATCCTTTTAAAAAGTAGTTCTTTACACTATTCATATATATAAATAAGTTGTATAATTAAAGTCATAAAATTAATAATTTTAAACAAAATTACATGAAAAAAATAATTTTTAGTTTTTTAATTATTTTCTTTCTCTTTTCAAATATTACAATAGCGCAAAAAGATATAGTTAAAAATAAATATAAAATAGTAAAGGTAAAACCAAATCATCCTAAAACTATCATTGTAAAACCAAAAAAAATTAGGAGAAACTATGTTTGGATTAAAGGTCATTGGAAATGGAGTCTCAGAATGGGGAGATATGCATGGGTCAAAGGAAAATGGAAAAGAAAAAAAGATTTCATCAATTGGAGTTAGGCAAATGGAAAAAAAACCTGAAGGATATATTTGGATAGAAGAATATTGGAAAAAATAAACTATTAAAAACTTATGTTGATAAATTATTTTTTTAATTTATTTATTAAGATAGTTGCTTTGTAAATTTGAATTATATTATAAATCAATTATTTATGAAAAATTTATTGCTTCTATTCTCACTAACAACTCTTACGATAACTAGCTGTGTTAGTCCAAAGATACACAATGCGCTAGTATCTGATTTCGAAGACAATGAAAGAAGTTTATCTGTAAAAGAACAGGAAAATTTAAAATTATCTGAGCAATTAGATGAAATAAATGCCAAAGTTAAATTATTACAAGAAAAAGTTTTTAATCTAAGAAACGATTCAATTCAAAATGGAAATTCACTCATGTTATTACAAGATAAATTTGATGAATTAAATGCCGCGTATGATTTATTAGTTAGTAAGAATACCAGACAAATGTCTGAAAAAGCGAAAGAAACAAAATTACTATTAGAGCAACTTGATGAAGTTCAAAGTAAATTATTAAAAAAAGAAGATGAATTAAATGAACTTTCTCTAACTCTAAAAAATAAAGAAAATGAGTTAAATAAAGCTCAAAAAGATTTAAATGAAAGGTCAGAAAGAGTCATTGAGTTAGAAAAAATTATCCAACAAAAAGACTCTTCAGTAACTGCCATAAAAAAGAAAGTTCAACAAGCGCTTATTGGACTTGAGGGAGACGGACTAACTATTGAACAAAGAAATGGTAAAATTTACATTTCTTTAGAAGAAGATTTATTGTTCGAATCAGGTAAATATATTATAAATGAAAACGGAGTAAAGGCACTAAACAAATTGTCGTCAGCCCTTGCCAGCCAACTAGATCTTGAAATCTTAGTAGAAGGACATACCGATAACATTCAAGGAAGTGGAAGAGGAGCAATAAAAGATAACTGGGATTTAAGTGTGATGAGAGCAACTTCAGTTGTAAGAATATTATTAGAAAATCAAGCCATGAACCCTCTCCAACTAACCGCTGCTGGAAGAGGAGAACATAATCCTATCGCAACTAACGAAACTCCTGAGGGTAGAAAGATGAATAGAAGAATAGAAATGATATTATCTCCTAGCTTGGATGATCTATTCGATATATTAGAAGAGTAGATTAAATACTTCTTCAATCTTTGAACATTGTTGTACCTTTATCTTAAAATTAGACGAATTGAACTTATTATATTTAGAAATTATAATTTGTTTGTATCCTAATTTTTGCGCTTCTGCAACTCTCTGAGATATTCGATTAACTGCCCTTATTTCTCCAGACAAACCCACCTCTGCTGCAAAACAAGTTTGCAACTCTATAGGAATGTCCTGATCAGAAGACAGAATTGAACAAATAACAGCTAAATCTATAGCAGTATCATCTGGCTTTATCCCTCCAGTAATATTTAAAAACACATCCTTTACACCTAATCTAAATCCACATCTTTTTTCTAACACAGCGAGAAGCATATTTAATCTTCTTGTATCAAAGCCTGTGGCTGAGCGTTGTGGTGTTCCATATACAGCTGAACTAACTAAAGATTGAATTTCAATCATAAGAGGACGAGCACCTTCAACAGTAGA
>Ga0160423_10002700_pt1 | contig 14775 bp, 16 predicted proteins | sample CRUFie14St8metaG_FD_108191 | JGI IMG/M metagenome (GOLD analysis project Ga0160423, IMG submission 108191) | Marine microbial communities from the Costa Rica Dome - CRUD Field 142mm St8 metaG | ecosystem: Environmental > Aquatic > Marine > Oceanic > Photic zone | place: Costa Rica: the Eastern...
AACTAAATGTAATGAAGAATTGCCCCCCTGCTTGACATAAAATTGCCATGGCTAATAAATTATAAAATTGAGTTGATGAAGTAGGCAGAAATACTCTTGATTCAAACAAAGCAAAAATCAACCCAAAGAAACATGTAAACAACGTTGTATAAAAAATAATATTTATGGCGCTTTCTTTTCCTAAACGAGAAATTATTAATAGATAGGTAGCGTATAAAAATGCTGCTATCAGTGCCATTAGATCACCAATTAAAGCCCCCTCATTTTTAGAGTTTGAAAAATACACTAGACCGATAACTCCAACATAAGTCAGAATAAATGACAAAAGGAAATTTTTAGAAATAGATTCTTTAAAAATTATTACGCCAAAAAGAACCAAGTATATCGATGCTGTATTAACAAATATTGTGGCATTGGCAATTGAAGTAAATTCTATACTCCAATGCCACAGGCTCATATCGGCTGCAAAGGCAAATGAAGCAATACTAACTAATATTAAATTTTTTTTACTTTTTAATTTAAAAGCTTCGGCACGATTAAAATAAAAATTAATAAGAGCCAAAAAAGGCAAAGCTAGAAACATTCGATAAAAAAGATTCCAGGATGGAGATAAATCACTCCATCTGACAAATAATGGTGCTAGTCCAATTAATCCAGCTCCAAAACAAAGAATAAAAAAATTCTTTGCTGACTTTAATTGTGATGACATAGTTATATACTTCCTTTATGAATGCTGACATTGTAAAACATGGAGATGAAATTATCTCTGTTGGGCAATTAAACCAACAAGCAAAAAAACTCCTTGAAAATCAATTTAGAGGTGTTTCAGTTTTAGGAGAAATATCAAACATCGCTCGCCCATCCTCCGGGCATATCTACTTTACGTTGAAAGATGAAGATGGAGCTATACGATGCGCCATGTTTAAAAATCAAAATTTAAGATTAAATTTCGAACCGCAAAATGGAGATCAGTGTGTTCTAAAAGGACAGGTCAGTCTATATGCCCCCCGAGGTGACTATCAATTAATTGTTAGTTCAATGCAACCAGCTGGGGCTGGTAATCTAATGCATCAATTTGAAGAACTCAAGAAGAAGCTTGATGCAGAAGGATTATTTGATCAAACCATCAAACAAAATCTTCCAAAACAGCCCAAACATATTGGTATTATCACCTCAGAATCAACCGCGGCTTTTCAGGACGTTTTGACCACCTTAAAAAGACGCGCTCCAATAAGCCAAGTGACTCTAATTCCAGCCACGGTGCAAGGAGATACTGCACCAAGAACGCTTATTGCTGCGCTACAAAGCGTTCTAGAATTTAATAATTTCAACGATAATCCCTTTGATGTAATTATTATTTGTAGAGGTGGTGGATCTATTGAGGATTTGTGGGCATTCAATAATGAAAGTTTGGCTAGAGAAATATTTGACTTTCCTGTGCCTATTATCTCCGGTGTTGGCCATGAGATAGACTTTACGATCACAGATTTTGTGTCCGATCTAAGGGCTCCAACTCCCACTGCTGCTGCAGAGTTAGTTACTGAGGGTTATTTTCAACTCAAAGACAAGCTTGAAGAAGTTAAAACAAATCTCGGTCATCTTGTACAGGGAATCATAGCTGATAAAAGTCAGAAAATTCTTCTTTCATCACAAAACCTGAAAAACCCATTAACTTTGCTGAAAGAGCAATCACAATCTTTAGATAATTTTGAGCTTCGTCTATTGGGAGCAATTCAAAGCATAGCTACAAATGCTAAACAAAACTTTCAGATATTAACCACACAGATATATCAATCAAGGGCTTTGCAAAAGTTTGTCACATATAACGATCTGCTAAATAATGAAAGAAAATCTCTGAAAGTTCGGCTTATAAACATTATTGATCAAAGAAAATTAATGCTTCAAAGTATGTCCTCTAATCTTAACGCTGTAAGTCCCCTAGCAGTTCTTGATAGAGGTTATGCAATAGTCATGAATGATAAAGGCAAGGCCTTAAAATCTTCAAAAGAAGTAAAAGTTGGCGATATCATAAATACTCGTCTAGCTGAGGGAGAAATAATTTCGAATGTTTCAAAAAAAAATTAATCTTTTAAGTTTCTTTTTGTTTATTAGCTTTACTAGCCTTCAAATTATTGCAGCAGATTTAATTGAGGGCCAAAGTGGAGAAATTATTTCTATTCCCGCTCAACAAAATAAAAGTGTAGATAAGCTTACTTTTAAAACCTCTTCTGGCATAAAACAACTTATAAGCTTGCCGTTCGTTAAACAGGATTTAGTGATCACAAGACATCAACTTGATGTGAAAGTAAATTGGGTTAACTTTGGTGAATCAAGAATTACTATTACTGATACAAGCAAGGTGAATTTAAGCGATGCCGATCAAGCAAGAGCTAACAAGGAAGCACTAGAAATAAAAAAGGCTTTAAAAAATTCAACCACCGAAATTACGCCGTCCTTTAATTTTATACCTCCAGTGCCTGGACGAATAACATCTCCATTCGGCAAACAGAGATTTATAAATGGTCAGCCAAGGTCAGCTCATTTAGCACTGGACCTAAGTGGTGCAATTGGCACTCCAATTGTTGCTCCATTAAAAGGAAAAGTAGTCTTGGTTGGTGATTATTTTTACACAGGTCTCACTGTAATTCTTGATCATGGTTATGGACTTTTTTCTTCTTATGCACATATGAGTGAAATACAAACCAAATTAGGTGATCTTCTAGAACAATCTGATCAAATTGGAAAGGTTGGCTCCACGGGCAGAGTAACTGGACCACATCTACATTGGACCGTGTACTTTGATGGTAATAAAGTTAATCCGGAGTCTTTGATTCAAAAAGATTATCTAAATTCCATCCTTTAAATCTCTATAAACTATGGATAGGCTAGCTTCATCTTGAGGTTTTAGGCTTGCAAAAACAATCTCCCCAGCAGGAGAAATAAAATAGGTTGCGGGAAGAGTTTTTGGAGTTTCTATGCCCCACAATGTTCTAGGATGAGAAATCATAGAGGGGTAAGTTATACCAAACCTCTTAATTTGAGGTCTTAGATCTTCAGCATCAAGTCGATCAAAATTAAATGCAAAAACTTTAACTTCAGGATATTTTTCTGCAAAAGAGACAATTTCGGGTATTTCCTTGATGCATGGTGGGCACCAATCAGCCCAGTAATTCACCAGCACCCATTTTCCATCGAGGCTTGAACTAAAAATTGGTTTTGAATCAAAGATTTCTATATCGCCCTTTTCACAAGAAACAAGAAAAAGACAAAATAAAGTTAATGGTAATTTAAATTTCATGTTTTATAGTATTGCAAAAGGAAACTATTATGCATCAAAAATATCTTCTAATCTTATTTTATTCTGCAACTGGAGCTGTGAAGAATCTTGCCCATGCTATAGCTGATGGTGCAGAAAAAAAAGGTCTTGAGGTTAGAATTAGAACAGTTCCAAAGGTTTCTTCGGTAGCTGAAGCTGTTGAGGCAAGCATTCCTGAAAAGGGAGAAATATATTGCACTAAAGAAGACTTAATTGGTTGTGCTGGAATAGCACTTGGATCTCCAACAAGATTTGGATCTATGGCAGCTCCTTTGAAATATTTTTTAGATTCTACTGGAGATATTTGGTCAAATCATGAATTAGAAAATAAACTTGGCTGCGTATTTACATCAACTGGATCAATGCATGGTGGACAAGAAATAACATTATTTAATTTAATGACCTATTTATTACATCAAGGGGTAATATTTGTTGGGTCCCCATATTCAATTTCTAATCTTTCTAGCACAAAAAGTGGTGGCACTCCCTATGGCCCATCACATGTTGCGAATACAAATAAATCAGGAGATTTAACTTCTGATGAGAGAGAAATTGCCATAACGACTGGAAGACGAATGGCTGAGCTCATTTTGAAGTTTAATAACGATGAATCTTAGAGAAAGTTTTCTTACCTTCAATGGTTTACTGATTTTTAACCATCTTGTAAAAGGTTTATTGAATGGAACGCCTTGGATTGGATTATTGATTTGGTCCCTGCCCCTTCTAATTTTTGAATACAAAGCATACTCAAATCCAACTGCAAAAGTTTATCAAATCTATGGATTTATTATTCTGATTTATTTTATGAGCTCATGCCTTGTTGTATTTGGGCTGCCAAATCCCAGTTTTTTAAGCTGGTTGGAGTTACTATTAATTGTTGTTTCTTTTTTTCTTGGGGTCTATGCTGCAAGAGAGCAATTAAATGTAAAGTAAACTTGACAGTAAAGTAAACTTTACATATGATTTCTTCAAATTAAATTTCGAATATTTAAATGGCAAAAATTACTTATAAGGGTCTTTGGATAGAAGTTTCCTCCTTGAATCCACAAGACAAAAAAAATTACATCAGATCGATGATTTGTTTTGTGTTCGGAGGTTTTTTTCTAGGCATTCATTTAGCATTTGTAGGATTTTTAGGTGGTGAGCCAATTGAAGATCTCGGCTCTTCAGAAACCTATTTATTAATTATTAGAGTATCGATAATAATTTTTTTTCTAATTGCATCAGTCTTTTATAAAAACTTTTACCAAGCACAAGATGACTTTTTTAAAAGCTATCACAACTCAACATTTGCAGGCGGGGCGTATGGTTTTGTGGTTTTTGGCACTTTAGTCAGCGTATTTTCACCATACTTTAATTTTCAGCCCACCTTCTATGAATTTTTTCTAGCATTTGCAGCCGGAGCATGTCTTGGTGGCTATTTATTTCATAAAAAATATATAGCAGATTGATGAAAAATCATCTTAAAAGTCTTAGAAATCAAAATAACATTAGTCAAGATGAGCTAGCATCAATTTTAAAAGTTAGCAGGCAAACAATTAACTCTATTGAAACAGGTAAGTTTGATCCATCATTAAAGTTGGTAATGAAGATGACAAGATATTTTAAGGTAGATTTAGAAAAAATTTTTATTTTTCAGGAGGATGAGTAATTTGATAGCCCTAATATTATTAGTTACTGCAGTTGTAGCATTTGCTATATGCAGCAGTTTTTTTCTTTCTGAACTAATTTCAATTATTCTAGCCCTAGTTGCTTTTATGCTCTCTCTAGTTTTAATAATTGTGACATTTTCAGTTCTTTTAACACTTTTATTGTTGGCTTTTCTTAAAACTCTAGCCTCAATATTTCTTTTTTTAATTTTTTAACTTAGAGGAGATAACTCATGAATGCACTCAGATCAATTTTTGCTTGGCTTGGAAGGTTTTTAGATAAAGCCCGAACAATAATGCTCAATCTTGGAACAGCAATTGTTTTAATCTTTTTCACAGCTTTGATAATTGGAGCGCTGACATCATCTGGGCCTGAGACTAAAGATCCTAGCGGAAGAGTTCTCTTCATTGATCCACAAGGAACTGTAGTTGATCAAGAAGTTTTTGGATCAGATTTTCTTTCTAGTCTAGCTGCCGACTCATCATCAGATCAAATTCAAACAAGGGATCTAATAAAATTGATAAGAGCTGCGGCCAAAAATGATGATATTCCTGCTGTATTTATAGATTTCTCCTCGACAGGATTTGCAGGTCCAACAACAGCAATTAATATAGCAAAAGAATTAAAGGCACTTCGTGAATCTGGTAAAAGAGTTATTGCATTTAGTGACCGCCTCTCTACGATTTCATATTTAATGGCATCTCAAGCCTCTGAAGTATGGGTCCATCCAGTAGGAAGTGTTAGTGTTCGTGGTCTTGGCGGAATGCGTCCCTATCAAAAAGAGTTATTTGAAAATCTAAAAATTAATTTTCACAATTATTCGCAAGGTGACTTTAAGTCTGCCGTAGAAGGCAATACAAGAACTGACATGTCAGATAATGATAGATTGCAAAGAGAAGCTCTGCTAAATCCTATTTGGGATGAAATGAAAGCTTTAATGGCTGAAGCAAGAGGCATCCAACCGGATGACATTCAATCTTTTGCAGATGATTATGTTGGATTCTTTGGTGAAGCTGCAATGGGAAATATTGCTTACGCTGAGGCAAATAATATTATTGATGGTACGAAATCATTCCCTGAATTTCGTAAATACATGATTAAAGAATTTGGTTTAGATGAAGAGGCTGAAACCGAAACCTATAAAACTATTTCTTATAATGAATTTTCTAAACAAATTGATAAAGATTCCATTGATAGTGATAATCAAATTGCCATAATTACAGCAGAAGGCGCAATCATGGAGGGTGACATTGCACCAGGTGTTGCTGGAGCTAATGGTGTTGTAAAACAAATTAGATCGGCTCATGAAGACGAAAATACAAAAGCTATTGTATTCAGAGTTAACAGTCCAGGCGGTTCTATTATCGCCAGTGAAATGATGCGAGATGAATTATCCGCAGCTAAGAAAAAGGGTATTAATGTTATTGTCTCTATGGGCGATTATGCTGCATCTGGAGGAGTGTATATCTCAACTCCAGCAGATTATATCTTTGCTGAACCCACAACGATCACTGGATCAATAGGTGTAGCAATTGCAATACCGACATTAGAAAATGCAATGGATTACATTGGAGTTAATTTTGATGGAGTTGTTACTTCTAAGCATGGTGGATGGGATCCAACCCAAGCAATTGATGATGACTTAGATAAAATTTTTGCCAAATGGGGAGCTGATGCTTACGATCGATTTGTTAACTTTGTGGCTGATTCAAGATCTCAGTCATACGAAGACATAAACAAAATTGCAGGCGGCAGGGTCTGGATCGCTTCAAGTGCTAAAGAGATAGGTTTAGTGGATGAAATTGGAGGCATTGATGATGCAATTGCCTATGCTGCCAAAATAACTGAATTAGAAGATTATCAAGTTGAGTATTATGGACAGAAGCTCTCTCCAGAAGAACAAATTATTAAAGAGCTACTTGAAAATTTTGATATTTCTATAGCAGAACCAGAAGTTTTATCAGCCCTTAGTGGTATTGCAAATTTATATGAGGCTCTAATAGAAATTCAAGAGCCTAAAGCATTGTTTACATGTCAAGATTGTATGGTTAGTTTTGATTAAAGTTTCAAAGTCTCTTTAATAAGAGGAATGGTTATTTTTCTTTTTAAAGAGGCTGCTTGCTGATCCAATAAATGAAGATTTTCTACGAGAAGAGAAAATTTTCGAGTTTGATGCTTTAAAAGAAAATCTAACTCTGCTGTTTCTATATTTATATCTAACTGCTCAGAAACAAATTTTAGTGCATGTTTTAGTTCTTCATTTTGTATTGCTCGTAGTGTTAAAAATTCCATTCGCTTAATTCTTGATAGTAAATCAGGCAATTGTGTGATTTCATCTAATGGTTGAGTGGCCCCTATAGACAGAATCAAACTGCAACTAGTTTGTTGACAATCATTTATTAAATTAAATAGTGCCTTTTCCCAGTCTCCACTTGCAAGAATGAGTTGCAAGTCATCAACACATACTGCATCCAATGATGCTAAATCTTGAAAGATATCAGCGCCCATATTGATAGCTTTTTTCATGGGAATAAAAGCAAATTTCTTATCTTTTGCAGCTAACTCATTACAAATGGCCTGAATCAGAAAAGATTTTCCAGCACCCTTCTCTCCTCCAATTATCAATTCATCAACATCATTGCTTGAAACAAAATGAATAAGTCTGGTTATAAGATAACGGTTATCAGACGAGCAAAAAAAGTTCTCAAAAGATGCCTTTTGATTAACCTGAAATGGAAAAATGAGTTGCTTTGGATTATTCACGATTTAACTCAGCAGTGAGTTTTAACCAGTTGAAGCCATATAAAAGCAAGCTAGTTATCGTTATTAATGCTACGAACACATCAATAAAGAAATTAACAAAGTTAACCCCAAAAATAATATCTATAAATACACCTGCTAGATAGCCAATGTGAACAAATGTTGTAATTTTGCCAAAAATATTTGGATTTGGAGCTGCGGTCTCGTAAACAGTCATATGAAACGCAGCTCCTATGATAATAATGAAATCACGAAGCACAAAAACTATGAGTACGAATATTGGTATGTAGTTATTTACCCATAAGATTAAAATGGTCCCAATCAACATAACCTTGTCAGCAACTGGATCAAGAATCTTACCTAGATCAGTTTGCCAATTCATAACTCTCGCTAGATAGCCGTCCAGACCATCTGTACTAGCAGCAACAATGAATACATACAAAGCAAAAATATAATTTTCTTCTGAAATAAAAGTTAGCAATGGATACATTAAATAAATTCTAATTATTGAAAGTAAATTGGGTATAAAAATAAAATATTTACTCATTGCTAATTTAAGTATTCAAGTTGTAATTGACTCTTGTCTGCTTCATATTTTTTAATCAAGAAATTGGTACTGCCTCGAAGTTCTTTAATTAATGATTCTTTTGTCTGGAATAATTGAGCATTGTAATCAACTTTATTAGGCTGAAACGAGTGAAATGTTCTAGATTGAATTGCAAAAATTTTTTCTAGCTCAGATTCAATCGATTGAAAATCCTTAAAATTATTTAAGCCCTCAACAGAAATGATAACCCTTTCTCCTAATTTTCCAGCTTCTAACTCCTGAACTTCAAGAAAATTATCTAAAAACTCCTGAACATCATTTTGTAAATAATTCATTACCTCGTTCTCTTGAATAGTTGAAGGTGTTTTTAAGTCCCCATTTATATTCCATTGATTGATACCAATCCTTATCATTTCAATGGATAAAAAAGCATCATTATAAAATTTTTCTTGAATGTGAGCAGATGGATTAAAAAGTATGTTTTTTTGATAGAGTAAATTTTGATCTTCTAAATCAAATTCAGGAAGCTCAAGATAAACGCCTCTATCTCGAGAAATATTTTTAAGAATTTGCTTTATTTTGACTGCAAAAGGATAATCAGATTCACTTCCATCTATATAAACTGGTGATGATTCACCAGTATCAAGCTTAATTAAAAAGAGAATTACTGGCCGGTTAAAACCTATAAGAGGAATGTTTAATTCACGTAATTGAGGAATTAGTAAATCACTATTAAATAAAACTGATAAATATTCTTTATCTTCGATAATTTCAATAGAATATGAAGTTACAAAATCAACTTTTTTAAGCTTAGCATCTCCAATTCTCCATAAAAATTTTTTATTTCTTGATCCTGACAATTTTTGAATCAATCTGTTAAATGCTTTATTTAATCCGTCGTTAGTATTGGTATACTGATCAGAAGAAATCGTTATTTCAAACAATGTTGGTAACTCTTTACTAAATACTAAGTTAATTAGGAAGAAGTTCAGTAGAAATAAAATTTTAAACTTTTGGTTCATATTATTATTGTAAATGACTAGCAAAACAAAACCTACGGATCCTTATGCAAAGGCTGGCGTTAATATTGCAAAAGGCAATGAGCTAGTTAAATCTATCAAAAAAAGCGTCAATGCTACTCATGACAAAAGAGTACTTAATGGGATTGGAGGATTTGCTGGCCTTTTCCAGCTTGGAACCAACTATAAAAATCCTATTTTGGTAGGTTGTACTGATGGCGTCGGTACCAAAGTAGCCCTCAGTCAAACACAAAATAAAATACATCTCATTGGCCAAGATTTAGTTGCTATGTGTGTTAATGATATGATCACGTGTGGTGCAGTACCATTATTTTTTTTAGATTACTTTGCCGCCTCAAAACTTGAACCCAAATCAACTGCAAAAATTGTAAAGGGTATTGCTAAAGCGTGTAAAAAAAGTAATTGTGCCCTTCTAGGGGGAGAAACAGCTGAAATGCCAGGTCATTATTTAAAAAATAATTTTGATTTAGCTGGGTTTTCTGTCGGGGTTGTAGAGAAAAATAGGCTCATTGATGGAAAAAGTATAAAACCTGGAAATATAATGCTTGGCGTTGAATCCAGTGGTCCTCATTCAAATGGTTATTCATTAATACGCTCTATTATTAAAAAACATAAAGCTCCTAACTCAATAATGCAATCATTGCTCAAGCCAACTCATCTATACCCTGCGCCTATTCTAGAACTAATTAAGAAAATTAATGTCAAAGGTATGGCGCATATTACCGGAGGTGGTTTGACAGAAAATATTCCTCGTATTCTTAAAAGTGGATTGGTAGCAGAAGTAAATTTATCATCATGGAAATTGCCCGGTGTATTCAAATGGCTTCAAGAAAAAGGAAAAATTTCTCAAGAAGACATGCTTAGGATATTTAATTGTGGAATTGGAATGGTGTGCATAATAGATCAAGCAGATCTTGCAAAAGCGCAAAAAGTTTTATCGAATCATAAGTTACGCACCTTTGAAATTGGCTCAATTATCAAAGGTAATCTTAAAGAGCAAATTCAATACTCTTAATCATGAAAAAAATAGTTGTTTTAATTTCGGGGGGTGGATCTAATCTCGAAGCCATTGCCAAGGCTTGTCAAATAGGAAATATTCCGGCTAACATCGAATTGGTAATTTCGAATCAACCTAATGTAAAAGGCTTGGAACGAGCTAAAAATTTTCATTTGATGACCAAGGTAATTGAACATCAACTCTTCAATTCAAGAGAAGAATTCGATCAAGCTTTGCTAGAACAAATATTGCCTATTGAACCAGACTTAGTTGTGCTTGCAGGTTTTATGCGAATTCTTTCAAATAATTTTACAGAGACTTTAAATGGAAAGTTAATCAATATTCATCCATCATTATTGCCTAACTATCCAGGATTAAATACCCATAAACAAGCCATTGAAAATGGAGACTTAATGCATGGCATATCAGTACATTATGTGAATAGTGAGCTTGATGGAGGGCCCATAATTACTCAGGGTGCCTTAAAAATAGATCCATCCCAATCTGAAGCAAAGCTTATGAGCCGAATTCATAAAATTGAGCATGCCGTATACCCAAAAGTGATTGCAGATATAGCAAAAGGATATATCACACTTAACGGCGATCAAGTGAAATTTGAATCTGAAAGTAATTTTAGTCCAAACCATATGGAGTTCTTTAATGTGTAAATATTTTAGAATTTTATTTTTGTTTACTGCTTATGATCTAGCAGCTCAAGAGATTCCCGACTACAAAGGCGAATACACTTTTACCAATTCACGAGTTTCCATGACAGGAATTAGGGAACTTATTTCCCATGAAGAAGTTGGTAAAAGAACAATTCAATTTAACGCTAAATTTCCCTTAGGAAGAATAAAAATAATTTCTGATTTCTCTGAAATGGATAATCTCATTACCTCTAACAGATATTTTGTTGACGTAAAGTGGACTCTAATTTCTGATAAAAGAACTTTAAACTTTGATCAGACTTCAGGAATTTTAACTTCAAAAGGTAAGTTTGAGTGGAGCCAAGATTTAGCTGGAAATGAAAACGTTTTTGATCCCTTGAATGTTCAAATTCAAATAAGAAAAAATGTAATTGCAGGCTTGAAAGACTTTTCATTGATGCTTCCCGATTTAAAATCAGGAGAAATTGAAGCAAATAACTATAAGGTAGTCGAGAATGGAGAGTTTGAAGTAGATGGCATAAATTATCCATGCATTGTTGTTGAGCGTGTTAGACTCCAAGATGACAGAACTACCCGCTACTTTTTAGCAACAGATCTAGACTACCTAATAATAAAAGTTGAGGACGAAGATCAAGACGGTGATACCATGCTTGAACTTAAGAAACTTTATTAAGTTTTTGGGAGCGTGACGCCTGTTTGCCCCTGATACTTTCCACCCCTGTCTTTGTAACTAACTTCGCAGTCCTCATCTGATTCAAAGAAAATCATTTGAGCAACGCCTTCTCCAGCATATATTTTTGCTGGTAGGTTTGTGGTATTAGAAAACTCAAGAGTTACATGTCCCTCCCATTCTGGCTCTAGTGGCGTAACGTTAACTATAATGCCGCATCTTGCATATGTTGACTTACCTAAACATATTGTTAGAACATTTCTAGGGATTCGAAAATATTCAACTGTTCTTGCAAGCGCAAATGAATTTGGTGGAATGACACATACATCTGAGGTTATATCTACAAAGCTGTCATCATCAAAAACTTTCGGGTCAACCGTTGCCGAATGAATGTTTGTAAATACTTTAAACTCATTGGCACAACGAACATCATAGCCAAAACTTGATACGCCATAAGAAATAAGTTTTTCACCATTTTCATCGACTCTTACCTGGTTTTCAGAAAAAGGCTCGATCATTCCTTCTGCTTCAGCCATTCGTTTAATCCATACATCTGGTTTAATAGACATTAAATTTCAATCCTCCCTTGGATAGCTCGCGCAATAGTATTGCCGTCGACATACTCTAACTCTCCTCCAATAGGAATGCCATAGGAAATTCTTGAAACTTTAACACTTTCAAGATGTTCGTTAATAAAGGAGGCTGTTGCGTCACCCTCTACAGTTGAACTAGTTGCAAGAATAACTTCTTCAATTTTTGCACCCTTAATATGACGTAATAAATCTGGTATGCCAAGATCATCTGGCGATATTCCATCAATTGGTGAAAGACGACCCATCAAAACAAAATATTTACCCTTAAAACCTCCTGTTGATTCAATTGCTAATAGATCTGAGGGACTCTCAACAACACACAGGCTGTATGCATCTCTCGATTCATCACTACAAATTCTACAAATTGGTTCTGAAGTTAATTGCCGACATACTTCACATCGCTGAATAGCTTCAAGACACTCTTCTAACGTTTGAGCTAAATGTAGGGCGCCATCTTTATTTTTATCAAGCAAGAATAAAGCCATTCTTTGAGCAGATTTCTTTCCAACGCCCGGTAAAATCGTTAGGGCTTCAATAAGCTCATATAATAAATCTTTGCTCATGAGCTTACCTTTTTAATGGATTCATCAATAATTTTTCCACCAAATGAATCAAGAATATCTTTGACAGCTTCGTTCTTTAGCAAGGCATCTTTATTTTGATTAAGCTGATTTTGAGCTCTCTCTTCCTCTATGACAGCTGGTGATGCAATCACTTCTCCGCTTTCTATAACTAATGAAATTTTTTGCTCCAGCTGCACTGCAATAGCCTCTAAAAATTCAGTTTTTAACCCCTCGGTTGGATTGATAACTTCATCAGATTTTTTAAGTGTCAATATATTATCGGCAAAACTTACAAACTCAAACTCAGAAAAGACTTGACTAACAAACATAGATAGATTGAGTGAATTAAATATTGAATTCCAGCTTTGCCTATCAAGATCTGCTAGAGTTAAAGAATTTTCAACATCTAGCTTCTTTGGAGTCTCCTTGGTAACTGGTATTTCTTTTGACTTTGGCGATTCTTTTAGAGGTTCCTCTGCTTTAATAAAATTTGTTTTAATAGGTTTAGTCTCAGAAGCTAATTTAGAATTTTTTTTTTCTATTGTTGGGGCTGTTCCCTCAGAAAGAGGTTGAAAAGCTAGCATACGTAAAATACATAATTCTAAAGCTTGCTTAGGATGTGGGTGAACATGAAACTTGCTCAATGCGTTAAGAGCAATCTCATAGTGCAATTGAATGATCTGAGGATCAATGAGATCCGCTAATTGTTTAATATCGGTATCTTCACTGTCTTGAAGCTGCTGATGTAATGAGACTTTATGAAAAACAGAAATAATGATTTTTAATACTTGTTCATACTCAACATTTAATTCTGTGATTTTATTCAAAGCCATATAGGCTCCATCCCCATTAGAATCAGCTACCTGATTTATAAGCTCAATAATATAAGATTGATCGATTGTTCCTAATAACGCTTTGACATGATCAGACTCTAACAATCCATTCCCATGAGCAATGGCTTGATCTAACAAGGTTAACCCATCTCGAATAGATCCCTGTGCAGAATTAGCTATAAGCGCCAATGAGTCCTCATCATATTGAATATTCTCCAGATCAAGCAAAGACCGAATATGATCTTGAATTTTTGTTTCCGGAATAATCTTTAGATTTAATTGCAAGCAACGAGATAAAACAGTCTTAGGCACTTTTTCAATCTCTGTAGTTGCCATTAAAAACATTACATGTGGAGGAGGCTCTTCTAAAGTTTTTAATAAAGCATTAAAACTACTTTTCGATAGCATATGGACCTCATCAATGAGGTAAATTTTATATCGAGCATTCGCAGGCTTATATTGAACAGATTCAAGTAACTCCCTCATATCGTCAACGCCAGTCCTTGATGCGGCATCAACTTCTAAAAATTCAATGTGTCGCCCTGCTTTAATTTCATCACAAGCAGTACATTCATTACATGGTTCTGATTGCGGCACATCTCCTTTTTGACAATTTAGGCATTTTGCAAAAACTCGAGCAATTGTTGTTTTCCCAACTCCTCTAGTGCCGCTGAACATATAAGCCTGATGCAGCTTATTGTGCTGAATACTATTTTCAAGCGCCCTTAAGATATGTTCTTGGCCAACGACTTCGGCGAAGGTAGCGGGTCGATATTTTCTTGCTAAAACCTGGAAGGACATAGTAGTAAATCATACCATGTCATTTTATAAAATTTGCTCAATAATTTGAGTGCTAAAACCCCTATTAAAGAGAAATTGTTTCTGCTTCATTTTTGAATTGAAATCATTTGGCTTGATGCCTTTGAATTTCTTTAACAGTTCATTCTCAGCATTTTCAGCCCAATTGTCATATTCTGCAATGGCATTGGCTATAAATGAAGAATCTATTTTTTTGGAGTTTAGCTCCATCTCTATTTTTTTTGGCCCAAAACCCTTTCTGGCTCTGGAATTAAGATACATCTCTGCAAAACGCTCATCATTCAAAATATTATTTGTAACTAGTTTTTGAACAACGTCT
>Ga0160423_10002701_pt1 | contig 14774 bp, 41 predicted proteins | sample CRUFie14St8metaG_FD_108191 | JGI IMG/M metagenome (GOLD analysis project Ga0160423, IMG submission 108191) | Marine microbial communities from the Costa Rica Dome - CRUD Field 142mm St8 metaG | ecosystem: Environmental > Aquatic > Marine > Oceanic > Photic zone | place: Costa Rica: the Eastern...
ATTCGAGGTGGTAGCATGATAAAAGTCGGAGACATGGTTGGGTTCGAGTTCAAAGGCGAAGCCCATCTAGCAATCATTACAGAGGATCTCGGCAAGGGATATTCGTATGGTAGATACACAGGCTTGCTTGTAGGTTCAGATGGAGATTTGATACCACTCAATGCAGAAGATGTTACGGTTCTAGCGAACAAGTTTCAACTTGAAGGTTGGGAAAAGAAAAAAAAGTTAAGAAAAATACTTGACAAATCTAAGCCAACGTGATACATTATCTACACTAAACACAAAACCCCCACAAAATGGAGAATATATGAAGATATATGAAAACAAAGACCACAAACGTGAGATTCAATGCAACTATTGTTATCACGAAGGTCACAACAAACGACACTGTCCAACGATGAAAGCCCACTGGGAGAACAACCCACAAGTCCACGAGACCTATGACCACGACAGTTTGACTGGTATCGACATAACCATGTTCCCTGTTACATACCACAGGTTTTGGGGTGACGAAGATGCAACACGACAGTTCCGTGCTCACTGGAGATACATGAAGAACCGCTTTGCAACCAACGTCAAGACAAAGCCGAAGAAGCGCAAGAAGCCAAAATGTGGATTCTGTGGCTCAAAGGCACACAACCGACGTAATTGCAACAAGTTAAAGAACTTTGTCCACGTACTTAAAGAGACCAACAAGGGCTACCGTGCCGCTTTCTACGATAGATTTATCGAAGGTATGGGCTTGGGTGCTGGGGCACTGGTATCCGCACAAGGTTATGAAGGTGAAGGTGTCGCATTGGTTACATCTTTCCCATCAGATCAGATCATGTTCACGAATCTTCTAAGACAATGGAGCGATTACCATTCACGAGCCACAATGAGTCTCAACATGGGAGGAATGGAGTTCAAAGTCAATCTCGGCAATGACTCATTCCGAGCAGACATTTACGGTGGAGAGGCCGATGATTTAGGCATTTGGCTCCCCATGTATTCCAACTGGGGTCGGATTCACCACATCATTTCACCTGCTCCCAATCGTCCGACAAAAGAATGGTTCATGGGTCAATCTCCATGCTTTGAGTGGGTCGTAAAGAAGAAGGGTCAATTGGAACTCATGTCGGTATTCTCCCATCTAATCAAAGAATTCTACCCACACAAGAATCTAAGAGCCAAACTAGGAGTAAAAATCTATGATACATATTACACTAGGTGATCTTGTTATCGACGAGGGTGGTGATGCAGGCATTGTCTCCTTGATCGAAACCGATAAAGAGGGCACTCTCTACTTTGTCCTTTGGACAAGCGGTGGTCTAACGGGCTACACCACCGCCCACAAACCCAAACAAATAATGAGGTGGACAAAAAATGTCCGTTTGACCACTTGACAAATCCACCTCACAATGATACACTACTAACATAACCACAAAACATGGAGATAGCATGAAAGTATATGTAGGAAAGTTTAGATACATCTATGATGGAGACACCGACGTCATCGTCGCAACCACCAAAGAACGCATTGAGAAAGAACTTATTAAATTGGCTGAACGCTATGTCGAGTATCTTGACGAGGACGAGAGAGAGGAGACCGTCAACAATGCTAGCACATTCAATGCTTGGCAAGAAATCGGTTGGAACAATGAATGGTTCGATCTACAATGGGTGCAGACCGAAGTCCTCTCGGACGAACACATCCTTAAACACGCTATGGAGGTGATATGATAGAGGTCGGAGACCTAGTAAAAATAAAAGAATCATCCTACACACCCCTTGTCGGCAAGGTGGGTATTGTAATCTGCAAAGGAACGTGGAGCAGGGATGTTTATGTCTTTGACTGCGGTTATGAAACTCGCATTGGCTTTGAAAAACTGGAGAAATTATGAACATCGGAGACCTTGTACAAAGCATAAATAGCGGAAAGGTGGGCATTATTACTGCCCACTGTTCTCGTCACGTTAACTACTGTTATGTGATGTTCCACGACAAGACCTATAGCGTACACACATCAAACCTCAAACCATTGGAGACAAAATGAGTAACCAAATCAAATTAACAATCGACCTGTCTGACGAACTACTGGACAAGGTACTTACAGTGATAGCCCTTAGTGGCTCACAGAACCCCATGCAAGCCATGATGATGGGCATGGGTACTAGACCCCTACCCCCACAAGAAAAACCCGAAGAACGCCCATCTATGGGCTTTAATATGGAGAATCCAAATGACGACAAAGAGACAAAAGAAAAAGAATAAGAAGAACAAAATCCCAAAGGAGCGCAATTGGGTAGCCGTAGGTGCTATTCAGCGCAAGGCTGGTGCACACGTTGATCGAAAGAAGCAACGCAACAAACGAAAGTGTCGAGGCAAGGTGCGAGAATAGATCAAAACGGACATTTTCTGTCCTTGCAATTTCTTCCCATCGTGATACAATACTAACATAACCCCAAACCACAGGAGCAACAATGCTTTATCAAGGAATGTTTATAGCAAGAATCCCAAACGACGAACATGCTAGATCGAAGATAGCGATGTACAAAAAGAAACATGGTCAACTAAGAATGTATGGTCGTCATAAAGACCGTAAAGGTGCAATGAAAGCCGTTGGTCGCACACTGAATACGCATGGTGACCTATCATGGTGGCTAGGTACGGAGATTGTGATCTATCGTGCCGAGAGTGGAATGACCTTCAAGCAATTCCAGTCTGTAAAGGTCGGAGACCTAGTACAACCCTACCACCCAGCCTACCAGTCAAAGTTCGGAACAGTGGGCGTTGTTGCCGAGAAGAAAGGTAAGAACGAACTCAAAGTCGCTTTCGGTGACCGCACAATGTGGGCTACTCGACAACAAATGATTCTATTCAAACAGGAGGAACAATGAAAGCAGGAATGATAATACGTAGCAAACAACTCGTCAGTCCTCCCAACGATAGACGTTGGTTCATCAAGAAAGAGGGAGAACTCAAACGTCAAAAAAGCACTGGTCTAACTATGGTCAAAGGCTATCGAGTCGCACCATTGGACAACTTAGAGCATGGCTTTTGGGTTACAGAACAACAACTACACGAAAGGTTCGAGGAGGTAGTATGAACATCGGAGACTTAGTAACACACAAGTATAGCGGTGGTGTGGGAATCATTATAGGTTCTCGCTTTGGACACTCCAACATCACGATGGGAACGACCGAATGGGTTACCATCAAGTGGATTGAGCGTGGAAAAAATCATAATCGCACAAGATACATGCCTGCTTATCTCGAAGTTATAGATCCAACGGACAAAAACTGACCGTTTTCGATTTGACAAATCTGCTTCACCGTGATACACTACTAACATAACCACAAAACATGGAGAGAATATGATTCAAGTCGGAGACTTAGTAAAGCACAAACATCTAGGTGGACTAGGACTCGTCAAGAGAGTCAACGCTGTTGTCGTCAAAGACAGTGGGCGCACCAAGAACCAATACCAAGCCAAGATTCAATGGCTTATCAACCCCTATGAGGGTGGTGGATACACCGTCCTATGGACAAACCTACTCAAAAAATCGGAGAGAAAATGAACTTTCACATCGGAGACCTTGTAAAGATAATCAAAGGTGCTAGCGAAGGTGAAATAGGCATAGTCTTAGACTATCGACACACTGGTCGCTTTTACCCATCAATCGACTTAACCATCAAATTGCCTTGTGGCCAAACAATTAACAAAGACTACCAAAGAGTCGAGAAACTCGGAGAGAACAAATGACTAAGAAACTCACAAAGAAACAGAAGAAAGAAATGCTCTACAATGCTACTATGATAGCGGAGGGGGCGATGGAGCCTACCCCCGATATGTCTTATGTCGATGCTTGGCAACATCTAGTGAACACTGGAGAGGTGTGGAAATTGCAAGGCTGGTTCGGCCGTGCCGCTTTTCGTATGATCTCGCAAGGAACGATAGATCCAGCACCAGTCGAAGAAGAAACCCCAAACAACGAGGATGAACAATGAAAACATTAAACAAAGGCGACCTAGTGTGCCTTGTCCCACACGATGGAAATTATTCAGATCCAACAGTGGGCATGGTCATGCAAGATTGGGATGAATGGAAACATGGAGACCACATAGTGATAAGGTGGTTTAATGATTGGTGCGTAGAATCTGAACCCTACTATATCCAAAAGTTCGAGGACTTTGGAACTGTAACTTTTTAGCATTGGAGGCTTTATGAACATCGGAGACCTAGTAAGAGTAGCAAGCAAAAACAACGACTATTACGGTGAGATCGGCATTGTGACCCAACTACCAAACGATGGGTTTTTCGCCATTGTCCACGTCCAAAGCGGTGAGTTTTGGTTCGCACCCGAAACATTGGAGGTGATGAAATGAACATCGGAGACCTTGTAACAATAAGAAACCACCCCGAACACGTTGGGGTCATTACTGACCTTAGCAAAGAAGATGGAACAGGTTGGATCGCTGTCTTGTGGCTCAACAGCGACGAGGGATTGCGTTCTTTCAAAATCCCCTTATCATCAGCCCATCACATCGAGGTGATGAAATGAACATCGGAGACCTTGTAAGAGTGGTTAGTAAGAATACCGACCTTTACGGAGAGATCGGCATCATAACTAAACGTCTGAATAATTTCTATATCTATGCTATGGTTCCAAGTGGCGAGTTTATCTTCAGCCCCGAAGCACTGGAGGTGATGAAATGAACATTGGAGACCTTGTAACAGACGAATGGGGAGACCTCGCCATAGTCATGTCGGAGGTGGGCATGAGCGATAGATGGAGAATAAAATATATCGACACTGGTGCCTGTTCAACTGCGTGGGGATCGAACCTTTATCCATTAAACTAAAAAAAGTTTCAAAAAAAACTTGACAACTTGACTCAAACGAATTACATTATCTACACTAAACACAAAACCTCTCACAACGGAGTTAACCATGAGAGCATTTAATCAATCCAACAACTCAACTTCAGACAACTATACCAAAGCCAAGTCGGCTTGTTCATATTGTGGTGACGTAGATCATCAAGTGACCAAGTGTCCAAACGCTGTGAGCGATTGGGCTTACTTCCAACGCTTTGAGATCCCTTGTATAGATCCAGCAAACTGGACAAACAACCCTAAAGCAAAAGTTACAGGTCAACGATGGAACTCGCAAGCAAACAACGCTCGATGGTTCAAAGACCCATCAGGATGGGGCAAGTGGTATTTCGCATGTGAAAAAGCAGTCGTCAAGATCAAGAAAGCCGAAGAACGTGAAGCAACAAAAGCCAAAGCAAAAAGAACTGGTAAGAAAGCCAAGACTTGCGGTTTCTGCGGTGGGTTTGGTCACAATCGCCGTGACTGTCCGACAATGTCGGCTCTCAATGACCGTATCATGAAGGCAAATGCTCACTGGAGGCAACGAGCCTATGATTACTTTGTCGAAGAACTCGGCTTCGGTGTAGGTGCTTTGGTCAAAGTCGAGATTCCAACAGGCTGGCAACAGCCCGCCAACGAGACTGTTGCTGTTGTGACCAAGATCAATTGGGATGAACTCAACATGTTCTGTTACATGGAATCTGCGACTCGTAACTGGCGAAGCGGAAAGAAGCGTCTGCATGAAAATCTCCAAGCCCCGATGTACATCAGCGTCGTTGCTAACGGAGAGACTCGCACTTTGCGTTGGAAAGCACCTAGCCAATCGATCAAGTATGGTAGTGACTCTTTGTGTAACGACCAGCACGGTAGACCATTGGTTGATGTGTATCCCTACAGTTACAACGCAGTTACCTTCAAGTCCGTTGTGTCGCCAACAGAGACTCCCCTGTCTGCCGAGTGGCTTGAACAAGGTCAGCAAGAGTGCGTCGCTTTCATCACCAAGAAATACTCTTTGAGTAAACTAAAAGATTGGGGAGCAATTGATCTTCTCGAATCTTACGAAAAGCGATACAATCTTAAATAAAAACTTGACAATCCCTATGGGATATGCTATACTACTACTACCCCCCAAGACTAACAACGGAGTTTATATGTCTTACTTTACTGACGATAACGGAGTTATCAAATCCTTCATGAGCCAACAGGCTTGTAAATCCAAAACCCTTCGCACCGATGGTCAATCTCTTTGGTCATTCGATACTCGAATTGCAGAGCATGTCCCCGATGGGAATGGTCGTGCGGCTACCCTAGTGTATGACTACACCTACGGTGGTGGTGCATACATCAGTCAGACTACGTCTAACCATGTACGATTGACTAAGAAGCAAGTACCTCGCCAAAACTGGATGTCCGTTTCAGAAGCCCAGCGTCATGGGTTAGCCCCACTAGTGGAGAGCCGTAATGATTCACCTCGTAAAACACGATAAAGTCGGGGCTGGATATGCCTTGCAAGAATCGGATGGTCGATGGATTGTCCGATTCTTCTATAACTTTCACAAACACTTTCAATTCACCAAACATGCGTTTCGACAGGGCTATCTAAAAGACTGCGGAACGGTCAACATCGGAGAGACCGAATGGACAACAACTTAAAAATAATCCTACAGACTGCACAGGAACTCGCAGAAGAATACGGAAAACACTCATGGAATGGAGACTGCAATGACTTTACACAAGCATCTTCATCCGTATCACAAGAACTCACCAACCTTGAAGTCGAGCGTCTATGGGACGAGTATGCGAATCAAGAACTTTTAGCAGGTGGGGTGACTTTTACATTCCATCGCAAGGGTCGAGACAAAATGATCAAGATTGAGCAAGCGGACAAAAACTGTCCGCCAAAGTAACAAAAAAAACTTGACAAATCTATTTCACCGTGATACACTACTTACAACCACAACGGCTTAACCCATTCAATGGAGGTCACCAATGAGTGACGACAAAACAACATTCGACTTGAACGAACATACCTACCGACTCTTAGAGTCCGAGCCATTCTTCGCAAGTCTTTCCCGACGTATCAACAAGAAAATGACCACAGCAATCCCAACGGCTGGTGTACGTATCACTGACGATGGTCAATTTGAAATGGTATACAACCCAGCCTTCTTCGAGTCTTTGACTCAAAAGGAGCGCAGTGGTGTCCTCAAACATGAGTTCTACCATCTTATCTTCGAGCACGTCACAGGTCGTTTGCCCCCCGAAGGCATGACTAAGATGTGGAACATCGCCACTGACCTTGCGATCAACAGCCACCTCATGGATGAACTGCCCGAACAAGGTTGTTTTCCTAGTCGTACACCATTTGAGCAGTACCCTGTAGGTCAATCTGCCGAGTTCTACTACAAAATGCTCAAAGAGGACGAACAATTCAATCAAGAGCCACAGGATGGCGATGGCCAAGAAGGTCAAAGCGGTGAGGGTCAAGGGTCAGGCAGTGGCTTGCCCGATTCTCTCGATGACCACAGTGGTTGGGGCGGAGAGTCCAACATGGACGAAGAAACGAAGCAAGCCATGCGTGAAGTCGCAGAGCAACGACTGAAAGAAGCCATGAAAGATGCTGTTGACGAGATCAACTCAAGTGGTCGTGGTTGGGGTTCCATCGGTGCTAGCACTCGTAAGGCTATTCAAGACTTCATCACTCCAAAGGTCGATTGGCGCAAGGTTCTTCGATACTTCATCAAGACCTCGCAACGATCGAACAAGCGTAGCACTCCACGTCGTATCAACAAGCGATTCCCGTACATCCACAGCGGTAAGCGTGTGACTCGTCAAGCAAAGATTGCTATATCCATTGACCAGTCGGGTTCTGTTGGTGACGATATGCTTGCACTGTTCTTCAGCGAACTATCAAGCCTTGCAAAGCATGCAGAGTTTACCATCATCCCATTCGACACTGCTGTTGACGAGTCCAAAGTATGGGTATGGAAGAAAGGCAAGAAGTACACCTTTGAACGTGTACTATGTGGCGGTACAAACTTCGATGCACCGACCCAGTACGTCAATGAACGTGGATTCGATGGGCACATTATCTTGACCGATATGGAGGCTCCAAAGCCGAGACCATCGAAATGCCAACGGATGTGGGCTACCACTCCCGAATATGCCGAGCGTCCATACTTCACGACCAATGAGCGCATGCTTATCATGGAGCGATAACCGCCCTCTAAGCCCCTTTGGGGGCTTGCCTACCCTCTCACCCTACTCACCTACCCCAAAGCCGTTAGGAGCCGAATATGGAGCACTATTGTATCAATTGCGGTGGTCACTATAAGGATGCTAAGTTCAACCACGACTATGGACGTTGCAACAAGTGTAGCAAGAAACAGCGTAAGCGAGACCGCAAGCGTCAAGCCATCTTCGATGCCTATGCTGACGTGCAGGTGGGTGACCTAATGGAGTGGTGCGGATACATGTGCGTGGTTACCCACGTACTACCCGACAAGGGGTGGAGGGTGCATGTCCCGAAACTCGATTCAAAGCAGATTGTATACGTATGGGCTGATGATACACTGGAAACTTTTAGCGCAAGGCTTCGGCCATTGCGATTCCGTAGACAAACGGACAAAAATTGACCTTGCATTTTTTACTCAACATGATACATTACTAACATCACCAACAAACACGGAGACAATATGAAACAACCAACTAGACAAGACACCATCAACTTCCGCACATGGAGAACGCATGGTACTGAATTCCACGAAGGAATTACAGGGGTCATTGAGTATCCCCTTGCTATTCATCGAGACACTCACGAACATGACGAGATCCAAAGCGGAACACGCAAGAGATACAGCAGTCTATGGTGTATCACCCACATTCCAACAGGCAAGGGCTTTGGTATCCGAACCAAAGACTGGGACAAGATCGTCGCTTACGTCACAGGAATCAAAGACCATCCCGCATTGCTGATGCTTACGGACGAGACCATGACCGCCCATCCGATGTTTCAAGATTTATCTGATCTACACAGTCGGTTACGTCGAGAACTTTTCTAAACGGACATTTTTTGTCCTTGCATTTTTCACCCAGCATGATACATTACTAACATCACCAAGAAACACGGAGCGAATATGAATGACCCACCGTACCAACCGAACCAAATCAAAAACGGACATTTTTTGTCCTTGACTTTTTATTCCAATCTTGTTACACTATTTACATCAGACAATCCTGTCTATTCTCACAACCCTACTCAAAGGTAAATCATCATGGCTATTTCTTACAAAGTCTTAAACACTGTTCTTCCCTCAATCATCGACGCTAAGTTTCCTATCCTCATTCGAGGTCGGCATGGTATCGGTAAATCTACAATCGTGTACCAAATCGCTGAACAACGTGGACTTCCCGTTGTCGAGCGTCGTGCTTCTCAAATGACCGAAGGTGACCTGTTGGGTCTACCAAAGGTAGAGAACAACGTCACTCAATGGTTGGCTCCCGAATGGTTGCATACTGCTTGCAACGAGCCTGTTATCTTGTTTCTTGACGAGGTCGATCGTGCTACTATGGAGGTGCGTCAAGGCATCTTCGAATTGTGCGACTCTCGCAAGATTGCTGGCTACACCCTTCATGAAGGCACTGTAATCTTCGCTTGCGTCAACGGTGGCGGAGATCATGGTGACCAGTATCAAGTCGGTGAGATGGATCCTGCCGAACTTGACCGCTACACTGTGTTCGATGTGAAGCCGACTGTCGAAGATTGGCTCGATTGGGCGGATGGCAACGTATCACAAGTGATATGGGACTTCATCAACGACAATCACACCCATCTTGAGCACAATGATGACTATGAGCCTAACAAGGTTTACCCATCACGTCGTTCATGGGAGCGTTTGTCCCGTACCATCGGAGATCAAGACATGAAGGCTCTTGCTAGCAACGGTGTCTTGTACCACTTGACCACAGGTTTCGTGGGCTTTGAAGCCGCTGTCTCGCTTGTAGACTACGTCAACAAGTATCAGAAGATCGTGACTGTCGAGGACATCCTTGAAGGTAAGCATGCTCTCACTAAGAAGTTTAAGATTAATGACCACAACGCATTGATCGAGCGATTCAAGCAGTCAAAGGTATTCGACCGTGAACTTGACCCAACCGAATTGGTCAACGTCGCAGAATACTTTGTGACGCTCCCATCCGAACTCGGTATGGTATTCTTCCAAGTCGTCAGCAAGGGCACTGCCGTAGCACACAATGCTCATGGTATCCACACTGCACAACTTGCGGATGGCTCTACCCCGAAGGACTACTTGATGAAGATCCTCGCTAACAACTAACCCATCCACCTCCCCACCCCCCAAAGGGGTGGGCAACCCCACACAGGAGCGTGTATGACCGCAAGTATCGGAGACCTTTTCACTCACGTCAACTTAGGTGGCTTGTACATCATCGTCCACGACCGCAATCGTCGCTACGGCTTACGGTGCTTCGAGACAGGCAAGACGAGATACATAAACTACCAACCATTCCCACATCACTACAAGCCCGTATCACAGGAGCGCACATGAAAATAGGCGACCTATACACTCATGGGGACAATGTTTACCTTGTAAAGTCCCACCACCCCAACCCGAAACGGATTATCCTACTCAACGTAGTCACAGGTTATGTATTCAGCGTCCTCAAATCAATCGTAAGAACTGGCTACACATCATCCACACAGGAGGACACATGACCCCGTTTCCACAAGCAGGCGAACTATGGTGCTACAATCGGAACCCATCCATGATGGTATTGATCTTGAGCATAGCCAAAAGTGGGAATCTAGTCTTGACTAGAAATCTCTTTCGTAACGAGCCAACCGAACCACTTAACGAAGCGTGGCGAGGGATGAACACATTCCGAACTGCATGGAGACCAGTAACAAAGGAGGACAAATGAAAACATTCCACGAACTCGGCACGATGCCAAAGGTCGGAGACCTTATCATTCGCAAATCATCGACCGAATGGGACGACAACGTATACTTGATCACAAAGATTGTCGGAGATACCTATCACATACACAAGCAAGGGTACTCACTGCATGCGAGACACCTTGCATCATACTTTTCACCGCTAGAACAGGAGCACACATGAACATTCTACACTTACTAATTGCAATCGACATCGCATTTGGTGCGCTTGTATGGTACATGTATAAAGACCACAAAAAAAAGATGGACGCTTTGTACGATAAATACGACAGGAAAAAGAAGGAACGGTCAAAAAATGACCACCTCCGACTTGACAAGTAAGGCCTAGCGTGATACACTACTAACATCACCAACAAACACGGAGACAATATGATATGCTTAACTAACGTCGAGACCGACGAAACCAAGACAATGACCATTGACCAGTTCATGGAATGGTTCAACGATGACTGTACTGGCTATCTTTCATCAGTGTGGAGCATCCTATGGGTACAATACGAACATCCACAAGCAGATACAAACCACTAACATGGAGACAATATGTCTAACCAATTTCACAACCCAACCTTTGCACCACCCATCGGGTCACTATGGGTATCAAACATGAACCCCGATGCAATCAAGGTCGTAACAGGACACATCGAAAACAACATGTATTTTTGCGTTGAGTATATTCGACTGGATAGCAACACAAAAGAGTTTGAACCTATCGGTCAATTTCAACACCACCACAAACGTCTATAGCACGGAGACCCCCATGACTACTACTACTGTCCTACCCCCTGTCGGTTCGGCATGGTACAGAACACTCTACCCCGATCTCATATACATCGTCACTGGACATGTCGAGGATTTAGGCAAGTACGGTGCAGTACAAATCAAACGCATGGACACAGGCACAACATCAATCGAACCAGTGGGTACTTTCACATGGCACTGGTCACCTCTCGAAACAATGGAGACAAAATGAAACTACAAGATCAATCATTCAACATCAGCGGTACATACAACATTGACCACTATCTTACAGACCACTCCCGATCCCTACTGCTCCCCGATGGACGAGCACAGTTCTTCCTAGACATACAAGAGCATGAAATGCACGTTGTAGGGGCTCCTACATTCGAGCATGGCGAGTATGAGGTTGACGAAAAGGGCTATGGGGATGAATGGTATTTTGAAGCCTCTAGTGGGAATACCGTTGCTATCGGCTTTAGATGGAATGTTCCTCGCTTGCGTGGGAATTATGCGACTACCATCGAAGATGCCCTCGAACTCATAGATTTTTTACAATCCAAACTGTCGGGAAATCGGATGTGATAGAGAGGGCGGTCATTTTATGTCCGTATTGGATTTGACAACCGTACCCAATCGTGATACACTGAATACAGAACGGGGAGAACCCCACAACAACGGAGCATTTATGAATGATGAAAAAGTAAACCGCTGGATTCGAGAATCCTTTGAAAAGCATTTGGGCACTGATCCCGAAACTGGCGAGACCCCAAAGGTTCAACTGGTCTCATGGCGAATCGAGGATGATCCATTCAATGGTAAGTCTATCCACATCGTTGCAACCGCTTGGGGCGATTCAGAACCTATCAAGGCACGCTATTGGGAAGGCGAATGGATGATCGCTGGCGATCACTATCTAGGACTTGGAGCCGATGGTAAGCGTCTTTAAGCAAAACGGACATTTTTTGTCCTTGCATTTTTTACTCAACATGATACATTGTATACAGAACGGAGGAACCATGACTAAAATCACTATCGCAAATACTCAAACCACTCACCCTTTACTTTCAGCCCCGTACATTGGAGACCTTATGACTCAATTTGACCATGCACTTTCACAATCCACCCCTACACAGGACAAGCCAATGCCTATCGACATGACCTTTCAAGAGTTTATCAAAGCCTTCGCCAACGAGGGACAAGCCCTTTACTACATCGACAACATCCTTGCCGAGAATCGCATCGAGTGTAGCGAGAAAACGCTTCCTTACTACACATGGACAGGTGAACGCTTTGTCGCATATGCCGACCATCAGCCCCAAACCCATTCATTCGAGTTGCGCATCAAGGGTTGGTACGAGGACGATGATTCATCAGCGGATGCAATCATCACTTTCGACCGTAGCGACAACGGACTTGACTGGTTCTTCGACAACCTTCATCACGAACTTGATGGAATCATCGATGAAAGCGAAATGCATTGGGAGGACACCCCTCAAGCACACCGCATGCGAGAGATTGGAGCACTCAAGTTGCAACGTGAATCGTACCGCCGCCGTATCGATAAGACTCGTATCTACTTGATCGACAGTGGCGCAGAAATGTCCCCAGCGCAGTTCGAGCAGAACTGCAAAGACATCGTTGAATTGCTCAACAAAGTCAAGTTCGCTAGCGAGCGAATCCAATACCTTCTCGCTTAATCACCCACATCACCCACATATTGGAGACACCATGTACGTAGTAACTTTCAAACTTAGCAACTTTTCACCTTGCATGACTACAAAGTCGGTTGAACGCACCTTTCCACAAGTACTTGCAGGACAGCCCATGTCCCGACAGATGATGATGGAACTGATTCTTGCCGAGTATCCCGACGCAACCGTATCAATCACCTCAATCATCAACATCATTTAACAGGAGATCCCATGACTCTTTCACAAACACCCAAAGGAACATTGTTCCGCTTGTTCCGAGAAACTTTCGTCACAACATCCGAGTATTACTATTGTCCACATCATCGCATCCATAAGGTCAAAGCCCACAACATCACAAAGGGCATCGACGAGGAGATCGGAGAAGTCGCAATGTTCGGAGCACACCCAGTTAAACCACAGGAGGTCTCATGACCGCATTGAAAATGTTAGGCTACTGCCTTATCATCATGGCTTTCGCCATTCCAACAATCCTTCACCACGAAACATCGGAGACACCATGAGAATCAGAAAAGGAATGATTATACAGATTCGCTACTCGCAACGTCATCAGTATCCCACCAATGAACGTGACCACATGTGGTTCGTCACAGGAGAGGAGCGCAAGGGCAGACAGGTGTTCCACACCATCCGAAACTTGACAACAGGTGTTGAATGGAGAACGACCGCATCTGAACATACTTTCATCCCCGTTGCACCGAACCCGTGCCCGTGACTATTTACAACAACCCCCATCTATCGGAGACCCCTATGAATACATTAAATAAAACAGTTCAGCAATTCACTACAGTGTACCACGTAGAATACGGTAAAGGTAAAGTCGTATCCCTTACACCTAGACAGAAGGATCAACTTGTTATGTGCTTCTTTCCTAAAGCGAATACCCACGATTGGTGTTTACTATCAGCACTAGAGACAGGTACAGACGATTACATGAGCCTACAGCCAATAAAGCATGAAGCACCAAAAGACAACCTATCAGATCCCCTTCAGCAAGCACTGGACAATCTGTTTGGTGGTAGACGCTAGAACGGCTTCTAAGACCCCTTTGGGGATGTCCCTACCCAATGTATCTAGTAAACATTGAAACGGGCTTCAGATCCCATTCTTGAGCCTGTATGATGTGTGTCTGAAACATGTGGCTGTAAGGCACACACTCACATTACCCTACACACCGACGTACTACCCTACTACCCTACCCCCCTACTCCACCGAGACTACCGATGAACTTTGAACCCCTTGACTTTACATCCTTGTACATACACAAGCACTACTCACAAGTGTTCGTCATTCACCGTTGCGTTAACGCTTGGGTATACACGACCAACCTAACACTAGGCAAGGACGAGTCTATACCCTTAGGCGTATTCAGACGACACTGGATACGGTTAGGAGATACACATGAATGAGTTACACATAGGTCAACTGTGGAGGTCTCGAACAAATGCCTCCAACATGCGTATCATCACATACATCACACCAGCCCGTGCGTATGGG
>Ga0160423_10002702_pt1 | contig 14773 bp, 14 predicted proteins | sample CRUFie14St8metaG_FD_108191 | JGI IMG/M metagenome (GOLD analysis project Ga0160423, IMG submission 108191) | Marine microbial communities from the Costa Rica Dome - CRUD Field 142mm St8 metaG | ecosystem: Environmental > Aquatic > Marine > Oceanic > Photic zone | place: Costa Rica: the Eastern...
CAATAAAATCAAAATCTACATTGTCTGCAGTAAAAGTTTCTGCTGCTTCTGTTGCATCTGTTGGTTCAGATACAGTTGGAGCGTCAGGTATTAGTTTTATTTTTTGTCCTGCAAAAATAGTATCGCCAGATTTATCTTTTAGGTTATTAATATCTACCAATTTTTCTACAGTTGTACCATAAGCCTTAGCGATCTCAGATAGTGTGTCACCCTTTTTTATGGTGTACGTATTATCTGGCTCACCTAGTCCTGCCTTTTTAGGTCCACTGCTGAGAGTATTTATAAGTGATTCTACTGGGGCAGTCTCAGGGTCTGGCGCACCACGCTCTCCGCCTCTTAGCATAATACCGGGTTTTTTAGGTGATGCTGTAGATACTGGTGTATCTCTGCCACCAGTGCCTGACATTATACCACCTATAGTTTGTGAGTATACATTTTGTGGTAGGCCTCTTTGTTCTCTACCTCTAGGGTCTTTGAAATCTACACCCATACTCATTCCAAAGTTTCTACCTAACTCGTCATAACCTCCTACTGCAGGACCAAGCTCCTGTGTAGTTACTTCTACAGGTTTGATATCAAACTCTCTACGTTCATACACCTTTATAGGCTTAACTGCTGGTGGTTCTGGATCATCATCTTTACCACCAGATAGACCCATCCACTTAGCGGCAACACTCCATATTCTTTCATCTATGTTAGGCTTTTGCTTATCCATGTAAGCTTTACGTTCTCCCGGCTTTTCAACAATATTACCTCTACCGCCCAGCCCTGTAGTTTTCTTAGACTGGTTTGATTTAGATTTGCCGTACTGTTCGTATGCTTGGAATATGCTGCGTGGATCGTATGTCATGTTAGTACCTTTATAGTATGAGATCGACTGCTTTGGATGTGAGCTTACCAAGGAAGCTACCAGCAGCAGTTTCAAGAAGCTGAGAACCTTTACCGTTCGCATTAATTTGTGCTGTTGCAAGAGAGTTTGACCTTTCTGCTGCATTCTCCCCAGACTGCCATGCCCATGCTAACAGATCTCGCTCACGTTGTATAGTATTATTATAAGCTGTCATAGTAAGATTATTAGCTGCCATTGCTGCATCACGGTTGGCTTGGTTAGCTGCAGCATTCTCTGCTGTTGTAATGTTCTTTGCCCACTGAGCGTTAGCTTGTGCCACTACAAGGTGGTTCTGTGCGTTGAATTGATCACGTGCATTTTCTTGTGCTGCATTAAATTGAGATAACGCATTCTTTTCACCTGCATTAAAACGTGCCATAGCATTTCCTTGTTCTGTGTTGAACTGGGAAACCTGTGTAGCCATACTTGCAAAAAATTGATCTGTTTGATTTTTAGAAGTGGCATTGAATTGTCTTGTTGCATTCACTGCTGCTGAATCGCTGAGTATAGCATTAGCTTGCTCTTGTGCCTTGAACATACTAGCTTGTTGTTCATTACTTAGATTAGCCATGTCTACATTTAAGAAAGCTTGGGCATTCTGCATTGCCGCTTGCTGTCTGTTATCTAGATTAGCCATGTCCATCTGAGACATAGTAGCTGCATCAGCCATAACTTTAGCTTGTCTGTTTGACAGGTTAGCTAAGTCTACAGTCTGAGCCATACGAGCATTCTCTAATGCTACCTGTTGCTCTGCACTAAAGTTTATGTTTGCTATCTCTGATACACGTGCAGCGTTCTTTACTTTTGTTTGGAATGCTTGGTCAAACTCCATACCCATAAACTTAGCACGTTGTTCTGCTTTCATCACAGCCATTTGCTGTTTGTTAGATGCATCCATCTGAGCGATGGGCAGTGCTGATTCCATAGCAGCTTGCACGATTGCCATACCTGCCATTGATGATGCGCCTACACCTCTAGCCATCATAGCTTGGTTAGCTGCTCTCATTGCACCTGCTGCCCATGATGGTGTTTTGCCACCTTGGAAGTCTTGCATCAAATCATCTAATTCATCTTTTACAGAAGCAGCTTCGGCCTTTGCTAAAGTGGCATCTACCTGTGCTTGATCAACGGTAGGACCACTGATTGTTTGATCTGCTGTCATCTGCATAGGAGCAGGAGCTTGTATCTGTTGTGCCTGTCCTTGTTGAGCAGCTTGTACACCCAATGATGATGCTTTTGTAGGATCTGCTTGTGCAGCTTGTACCTGTGCATCCTGTCCTACTTTACCCTGTGCTGCTTGTACCTGTTGATTAGCTTGGTTGATAGCAGCCTGTGAAGTTTGTGCTTTCATAACCTGTGGTGCTGTTTGAGGTGCAGCTTGTGCAGCCTGTGCTGGGGCTGCTGGTGTAGCTGCTGCTTGCTGCGCTGCTGGGGCTTGACCTGCAGTCGGGTCAATTTGTGTGTCTGCTCCACCTGCATCAGCTTGTACTTTTGCTACTGTAACTGGCTTAGTTGGATCTGTTCCAATCTGTTTAGTTAACTCAGTACCACTAGGCATACCACCAGTATTCATCATAGGCTTACCTTCAACCATCTGTCTAGCAGCCATAGTGTACTTACCCATCTTAGCTGCAGCAGCAGGATTAGCAGCAAGGAAATCATTTATAGACTTCTGATCGTTCGGTCCATTATACCCCAACGCTGGTAGTATTTTCTTTTCCATTGTTTCAGGTTTAAATCCTGCAAATTTCTTAGCCATTTCTTATTTCCCTATTTGCATCCACAACGATGCGGCAATGAATGTTATTACTGCTACGGTTGACATCTTTACGATAGTAGACCACACACCTCTTCGTGTGTCACGCCATGTTTCTAATAAGTTACGCATCTCAATTATATCTTTACGAGCATCATCATCATGCAACCCTACCTCACGCAATGCTGCTGTAGCACCACGCTTGGCTGCACGATCTAACATATCCTCTAATTCTTCTGCTGAGATACTAGATTCTAACATAGCTTGACATGTCCTGATTTGTTACGTTAATTACAGCGTTATTTTCGTTGTCATAATATTTATTTACTTCTAACCATCTAGCATAAGATGTTCGCATATCTCTTACTTTTTCAGCAACGTCAGCTTCCGCCACCTCTGTAAAATTATCACCATCGTTAATTGAATAAACATTATACACATTACTAGAATTGCTTAATGAGTTTATTTCAGCGTCTGTTAAAGGGTCACCAGAATCATAACCAATTACATCTCCACTATATATATGTATAGTTCTAGGATTTATCATAGGTTTAACAACACACCAAGTTGTAGGTTTATTATCTAAATTGTTTTTCATAGTTGTTGCTGCACTTTCAACCTCTTCTACAGTGTCGTAGGGTTGATATGCATAAGTATATTTAGCCATTATGTTGATCCGTAAATTGTGCCACTATTGCTAAGTGTTCTTGATGTTCCTGTTATGGCTGCTCCACCAGTTCCACCAGCCTGAAGTCCTACACGTCCTTGTCCTCCACTAGCACCCCAGCCACCGCCTCCACCAGCACCGAATCCTGCACCTTCGCCACTGTAGTTAGATGTTGTGTTATTTACCCCTGCGTTACCTGCGCTTCCTCCTGCAGTACCTGCTACCGCTTTACTACCAGATGCTGCACCACCAGAACCACCTGTTCCCGGCAGTATACGCCCACCAGCGCCACCATCTCCTTGATGCGAAATGTCTCCACCAGATCCACCTGCACCACCACCAGCGCCGCCTCCTGAACCTGCTCCTGCCACAGGATTTGATGAAGAATAAGTACCATTAGCTCCTGATGCGTTTAGAACACCTCCTGCTGCAGTGTTTCCGCTACTACTATAGCCGTAGCCAGAGCGAGTTCCTCCAGTTCCTCCACCGCCGCCTCCAGCGCCGCCGCCTCCGCCGCCTCCGCCTTGTTGGAATGTTCCAGAAGTATGGAAAATAGGATAAGTACTACCGCCTCCGCCTCCGCCAGCTATGTAAGCACCAGATCCGTTAGTAATTGTAACACCACTAGATGTCACGTTTATAGCTACCCCTCCATTACCTCCAACATGGGCTGTGCCAGAAAAGCCATAACTACAGTTTCCGCCCTTACCACCACAACCTATTATCTTACCGTTATTTATTATGGTGCATGGTATATCTATTGTCATGGCAGGAGTAGAAGTACTGTTTGACCAGACCCACATGCCGCTTGGAATTTCTAGTGTGCCACCAGAGGATATATAATTAGACACTGTTATATTAGATATCTGAACTTGTCCATTAATATTACTACCTGCTGAACCACTTAGGTTTGTTGATGCTGAAGCACCATAGTATTCACTAAAAGCGTTTGAAGCTCCAGAGGCTTTGTCTATTAAGGCACGTATATCAGAGTCATTCAAAGAGCAAGTAGTTCCGCTAGAACCGCCAGCCTCAATATGAATTTGATTTAGACTTATAGCACCGCTACTTTGAAGAGCCATTCTTTAGTTCCTCGATCTCTGCTTTTAATTCTTTTATAGATTCGATAAGGACACCTACTAGGTTACCATATGCTACAGATAGATAATCACCACGTCCACTATCAAGTACAACCTCTGGCATAACTTGTTGCATCTCTTGTGCTATAACACCTGTACCACGCTCACCATCTTTGTCATACATAACGCCACGCATCTGTGATACTTTGTCCAACGCACCTTCAATAGTTTGTACATTTTCTTTCAGTCTTTCGTCTGAGTAAGCTGTGATGTTACCTGTTGCTGTAAAGCTTCCTGAAAGATTGTTACCGCTATTAGATAAATTACCTAGTCCTACCTCTGCAGGAGTGTCAATGGTACAAGTCATAACTCCTGTGCTAGAGTTGTAAGACATCCCAGTACCTGCTGATACAGAACTCCTTGCACGTGCTGTAGTATGATACTGATTAGTAGAACCTTCTGACAAACTATCTGTGTCGTGATTAGAAAGAGAAGACACAGTACCAGTTACGTTACCTGTTACATTGCCAGTCAAGTTACCAGTAACATTACCTGTTACGTTACCTGTTACTGCCCCTGTAAAGGTAGCGTCTGATCCGTTAGTTCCTGAATCTAGTACTACACTTGATCCGTTAGATGCAATTACATCTCCTATTACATCACCTGTAACATCTCCAGTTAAGTTACCTGTAACGTTACCAGTGAGATTGCCTGTTACGTTGCCTGTGACATTACCTGTAACATTGCCAGTTAAAGCACCTGTAACATCACCTGTAACATCTCCTGTCAGATTACCTGTTACATTACCTGTGACGTTGCCAGTAACATTTCCTGTAACATTACCTGTCAAATCTCCTACAACACCACCATTAGCAGTAAGCGCACCTGTCATAGTAGTTGCACCAGTTACATCGAGAGTACCTGCTATAGCTGTGTTACCAGTAGTATCAGCTACAGTAAATTTGTTGGTGTCCATAGTTAGTCCACCATTTAAAGCAGTAGCACCAGTGACAGTTAGTGCATCACTTAGAGTAGCAGCGCCTGTTACAGCTAGTGTGCTAGACAAAGTAGAAGCTCCTGTTACAGCTAATGTAGAACCTAAAGCTGTCGCACCACTTGCATCAAGTGTCGTAAACGCACCTGTGCTTGCAGAGCTTGCACCAACGGTTGTACCGTCAATAGCTCCACCGTTAATATCAGCAGTGGCAATAGTAGCAGTACCCTCTATAAATAAATTATTCCAACCAACAGATGAGGTTCCTAAATTTTTAGTATTCGCTGAAGGTTTAAAATCACTATCTACTAAGGCTGTAATGGTAAGTGTATCTGTGTTAGCATTACCTATATCAACATCTCCTTGAAGATCTGTATTACCTACTACAGTAAGTTCATCTCCTATACTAGCATCAGTAGTTACTGAAAGAGCATTACAATTTACTGTACCGCTAAAAAATGCGTTGTCGAACCTTTGACCTGTTTTACCAATGTCTAAACTTGTTGAGCCTGTTTTGGGAAACATAGCGTTTGAATCAAACTCGTAGTCTGCAGACGGACCAACCTTTTCAATAGGCGCTCCACCTCCTGTAGTGCCATCATGATTATGCCCCGATGAGGCATTCAATGCTGACTCTATTTGATTGTATTCAGCATTAAAATCGTCGGCGTTAATTACGCCACCATTGACGATGTTAGCTGCTCGTTGACGTGTATAACCTGTTGCCATAACTATTGCCTATCGTTTTGTCTATATTCAAAAATTGCTGTGTCCAATGTAAAAGATGGACGTGTTGAAAGATCTGTAATTCGCATAGAAAATGTTTTACATGATCCTATTGTTAATGCTGGATATATCTTCGGTAATGCTCCACCAAACTTTACATTTGGCGAACCAAAAGTAGAACCTGCAGCGCCAAAGAAAACTATAGTACCTGCACCACTAGCCGTTGATATTGGTATAGTAGGAGGTTGTATTACACCTGTACTATTCTGCGAGTCAAAGTCATACTCTAAGTTAAGGCTTAGATCCATCTCCCCTGAAGGTTCTATATAAAGAACTGCTCTATATAATGTTTTTCTACTTTGCGGATCTGTTATAGGCATAAAGGGAGATTCATAAATAGCTTCTATATTATCTCCATCAAAGCCGTTGGTGCTTTCCATCCTATACACAAAACCGTCTTCGTTAGCAAAGCAAATAGTTTCATCACCGTCTTTGAATTGGCTGTCTGCTACAAATACTTTCATACCTACTATTGACGCCCAACTAATACCACTAGCTCCTTGGGCTGCAAACTTAGTAGCCATCAAACCTCTGGCAGAAGATTTAGAACCTGATGGAGAAAAAGCAAATATTCTATACTGAGACTTGCCTCTTACTGTAACAGAAGAAAAGTTTGTCGAACTATTAATAAAAGCTGTTGCATCTGTATATATAGTATCTGAAGCTACATCTAAACCAAAGTCACCGATACGATCTGTGGCACTTAAAAGCCTAACTCCATCTGGAGCTAAATATATAACATCACCACCGTATTCTTGAATAGTGTCTCCGTTTATACAGCCTATTCTTTCTGTGATTGGTTCTAGTCTAAAATCAGCTTCTGTATTACCTACTAATCTTTTAATAGTATTTGTTGTAAATATAATTAATTGTTCACGAAACACAATCATGCCAGTAACATCATTACCTACGTTCAATGTACCAGCACCATTGGCTGCTGAAAAATCATCTACGGTATATGGTGCTGTAAATAAGATGTTGTTATCTTTTGAGTAGAAAGCATGGTTCTTAAATATTGCAACGTTTTCAACACCTTCTGCATCTGTATTTATGTTGGCACTTGACGCAGACAAAAATGACATGGTGTTACCAGTTACAGTATATATTCCTGGATAGTTAGTACCATCAACAAATACTATTTTATCTGTACCTGTAAAATTAAACTCCGCATGTTTTATTTTACCACCATTAGTATTTGCGCTGGTTGCTACACTAGTATAAGCACCTCCTGTGCTAAAGTAATACTGAGTAAAGTTACTTGCGTTTTTTCTAGCAACGACAACTCTACCAGAGCTAATTACTTTCAAACCTAAAACATTTCCTGAACCAGTAATCTCTGTACTACTAAATTTACTAAAACCTTGTATCTTTGTGTAGCCACCTTCTTTGTCAGGCTCAAAGTTTTGCAATATAGTTGCAGAGCCAATAGCATTAGCACCTTGTTGCAAAGGTGACATGTTTGAAATCAAACCACCTTTGAACTCTATAGGAAAGGTTGTAGTTTGTGTACCCATTAGTAGTGAACTCTTGTGTCTCTTAGATAGTCAGGTCTGTTTATGTGTAAAGTTCTTAGATGTTTTATGCCTTGTTGAAATCTTTGAAGCGCATTATTAGCTGCACCCATGTCACCTCTAAAGTGATAAACATAGTACATAGCACCATCTACAATAACATACCTGTATTGTTCAGGAAGCGTGGGAGCATCTGTAAATAATTCTAAATCAAATCCAGTACTGTAATATTCAAACACTACGCTATATGCTTTGTCAGGACTAGGATGTACTATAAATTCTCTATTAGGACTTCTAATTATTTTATTTGGAACACCCCTAATATTACTAGCTGAATTGTACTCGTCATCAACATACCTATTTAAGTAGTCTTCATAGTTACAAATCTTTAGCTTCACAGTATCTGTATTTAAAGTAGCAGATCTTCTTATTCTAAACGTATTAAAATCTACAGTTTTAGCATCAAAAGGAAAAGAGTAACGCATTTGACCTGCGTTTAAAGTAGTAGTTTCTTCTATAAAATTCCAAGGCCAATTAAATTCTTCTTGTTGTATGTGTCTGATAGAGTGGTTAACAGCATCTTTAGCAAAGCTGTAAAAACCTGTGGCTGTAGGAAAATCAGTACTACTAACTTCAACTTCATTCAGTCTTCTGTTTACGTCATTGACGAGTCCTATAAAATCATATGCCATTTATTTTTCCTTTATAGGTAGTTCTATAGTTCTTGCAAATGTTAAGTTAGTCGCTGTAACTATTATACAAGTTATTTTATATGTTTTATTATTGTCACCGCTACCAAACCTAGCAGTCACAACTGTATTTGTATTACTGAACTGTTCAAGCTGTAGTCCATAAACGGTAGCTGTTGCTGCAGCATCAAGCGCTATAGATTCATCTGGGTCTAAACTGTTAGAAGCTATTTTAAAACTAACAGTTGCTATAGTATCTGAGCCTAATAATCTAGACCAATCTATACTGTAATCTAGCACTTCATCTTTATCTTTTGGTGAAAATTTTCTAGCCATTATAATCTCTTAATTGCTTATAAATACTTTAGTATTACCTTGATCTCTTGGTATAAGAACTGTTCTACCCCTAGCAAAACTTCTATCTGCAATAGGAAATACAAACGTAACTCCTGTAGCTGTTATTGTTCCTAGACTTCCTGTACCTGCTGGTATTGTTGGGGTAACAGATGAAGATGCTTTTATTTCAATGGCTTTTGCCAAAGTAGCAACAGCAGTTGTACCTATAGTATTAGTTACACTTGTATTAGCATCTGCTTCAAAACCAAGAGTACCTAATGCGCCTGTACCAACAACACTTACTAAGTTTTCGTCAGGGTCTGCTATTGGTGAGGTTGCAGCGCCTGTGCCAGCTACACCTGTAATGCCTGTAGTAGCACCGCCTGAACCTACAACAGTGCCTGTAGATATAGTACCTAATGCACTAGGACATGTTGGGTTTGCTGTTTGTTGTGCATTTAATGTACCTACTGAAGCTGTAGCAGATACACTAGGTATAGTTTCTATAACACCTGCTAGTAGAACTAGTGTACCTAACGAGCCTGTAGCACTTAACGATGTAAGACTAGCAGCCGCATCACCTGTAGAGGCTTCCCCGAATGCTGACTGTCCAAAGGCTGTAAAACCTAGCATGTTACTTTATCCTGTTTTGCTCTAACTGTTTTATTAAAGACTTTTTATTAATTACTGATTCAAAATATTTGTACATTGTTTCAAGTGGCGCTCTACGTACAAAGTGTTTGAATCCACCAACGCCCATTGATATGGCATATGCATCAGGAGTTATTTTTGTTTTTCTAAATTCAATCTTTATATCTCTGGGAAATTTTACGTACAGTAAAGGATCACCTCTTTTAATCTCAAAATCTTTTTGTCCAAAGTTTAATATTCCGGGATGAAAAGGTCTGAACCATCTACCTATATTCCAAGTTCCAGAAAGTGTTGTAAGATTTTTATTGTGATAGTAAGGTTGTTCTAGTGTCATTTCACAACTTTTATTAGCAAAAAGAAACCTAGTTCCAATACCGTTAAAGAGTTGCACATCATGATTATTCTCTACACCATCAACAACCTGTTTTGCTAAGTGGTCATCTGATACATAATCTGCAGGAACTAATACATTAAACCTTTTATCTTTATCGTATTTAACAAGTACATCGTATGGAGCTTTATGTACAAATGTATTTTTTAAACTGTTTGTAAAAGCTGGACATTTAAAAACCTCATTAAGGAGTCTTTCGGGGTAGTTGTCCTCTTTCCATTTTTTTCTTAAATTAGTTAGTAAAGGCTCTAATGGAAACCTCATAAATTCTCTTCCGTCACTCGTTGGAAGGTAACCATCATAGATAATAACTTTATTATACATAGCGTCCTAGATTAAGCTGTTTTACATGCTTGATATAATCTATGTATTTTTCTAGTTTGTCAACCCAATTATTATCTACTAGTGGTTGTATTACTCCTGATCTATAGTTAGAAAAAGCTTTTAGTACATTGACGTGTGCGGTGTCTTTACATCTACCAAATATTAAACTATTTATGTGAAAGAAAGAACACTCATCTCTTTTAAAGTATCTATCTATATTACCTATATTTTTATGCAACACTGCTGCATACATAGCTGATTCACTAAGGTGGGTAGTATGTATCGTGTTTGCTTTTTTAAGTAAGTCGTATAGGTCAGTGCTACCTTTGTAGTTTACGTTATTTGGAAAAAACCCACACTGTTCTTTATAGTCACCTTCGTTGGTTAGTGGGTGAGGTTTTATACCTAAAGATGATACTGTTTCTCTCAACCTTTTTAACTTTATCATGTCTACAAACTTTTTTAGTTTATCTGATCCGGGTAAAACTATAAGTTCGTCTACATATTCAGTTGGTTTTTCTTTTACTTGTACATACTTATTTGCGTTAGTGTTGTTTATCTTATCAATAAAGTACTGTTTAAATCTATCTGCAGTTCTTTGATCTGGCTCTCCCAAAGCATCTACCATTTGTTGTTGTGCTAGGTTATGATTGAGAGGGTGCATTATAAAACATCCAGCATACGTAGTGAAGTTAAGTGTTTTATAATCAGGGTTTTCGTTAGCGATACAGTCGTGACTAATTTCTACTTCTGGCATCTTAGCCAACATCATGTCTTCAAAAACTTGCTCTACTTCTGAGAGCTTTAGTATTGATTCTTTGGGGGTGGCTTCTTCGAAAGCTTCTTTTGTTTTTTCTATTTGATGTAGCATTGTTATGCGTAAAAGTTTGTAGTCCTTGTAGTAGCTGTGTCTTTACTGGTCTGATAAGTTGTAGTTGTATCTTTACTTGTTTGGAAAGTTGTAGTTGTACTGTGTGAAGTATCGTATGTTGTAGTTGTACTGTGTGAAGTATTGTAGGTAGTCGTAGTGCTACGAGAAGTATTATAGGTAGTTGTAGTGCTACGTGATGTGCCATAAGTTGTAGTGTAAGAAGTGCTGCCAGATGTACCTCTGTATGCTTGCAATCTCCAATGACCACCCCAACCATAAGAGTTGGATGCGTTTGTTGCACTTACAAACCAGTTTCCTTGGTTTCCTCCATACCACATACCATTTTGATTAGATGCATTATAGTATTGACCACCAACACTTGCAACCAAAGCATGACCATTTTGTATTTGGGCATATCTTCGACTATTTGAAATGCCACTGTATGTTACCAAAGTTAGCATGGGATATGTTAGCTTATTGTAATTTTGGTATGCGTATGTATTAGTGCTTGTGCTTCTAGAAGTAGACCTAGAAGTGTTATAACTTGTGGTAGTAGATCTTGATGTCTGGTATGTAGTCGTTGTACTTTTAGATGTCTGGTATGTAGTCGTAGTACTATGAGATGTTTGATACGTAGTCGTAGTGGTATTTGTAGTATCGTACGTAGTAGTTGTAGTCTTTGACGTATCATACGTAGTAGTAGTGTTAAAGGTAGTGGTAAACTCCTTTATTGCCATAAAGCCAATGCCAGACATTATGCAAAGTCTCCAATGTAGTTAACTAGAATATTAGAACTATCTAGAACATAATATGATAATATACTTACTTCGTTAGCACCAGTGCTTTGTACAATAGATGCACCGTTAACTGGTGTCTTACAAGCTGCAGGTAGCGTAAAGCTGTGACCACCTGTACCGTCTTGTACAAAGATAAGGTTACCAAATCTACCTGCATCTATATTACTAAATGCTATAGTGGTGTTTGCTGTTATGCTTATCTTAAAGTTATTTGCTGCTGATAAATCTAATGTCAACGTAGACCCATTTGCAGTTGCATTATCTTGGTCATGACGCAACGCACCTGTCATTACTCCACCTGCACGTGCTAGGTAGTCTGTAGCTGTGGCTGTTGCCATAGTGCCTAGACCAAGTGTAGTTCTTTGTGCTGCTGCATCTGCATCATCTAGTAATGCTTTACCTGCTGCAGTAAGATCAAACAAGCCAGCAGTGCCTGATCCTGTATACTGGATACCTTTATCTGCTGCTGATGTCAATCCGCTAATAGCATTTAAGTTTGCAGAGTATGCTTGAACATCTGAACCTATAGCTACGCCAAGGCTTGTGCGTGCAGTTGCACCACTTTCTGCTGTAAAGTTTGAACCGTCTGCTACAATTATGTTTCCATCATCTAAACCTAAACCTGTAATATCCTGTAGCTTTTGGTCTAGTCTGGCATTTGCTACAGTGCCTGTAAGCTGTGTAGCTACGATAGATTTATTTGTAAGTGTTTGTGTTGTGTCTGTACCAACTAGTTCAGTACTAGCAGTTGGGAATGTAATTAAAGCTTCTGAGTGGTTGATCTTGTTAGATCCCAACACAACCGCATGGTTACCCATATAGCCGTGAGCCGAACACTGGTAGTACAAGATGCTTGGAGTGTCTTCATCTACAGCGATGGTTGTGTGCGCTCCACTTGAACCCGGAGTTCCCGAAGTGGTTACGTTTGTGGTATAAGCTGTTGTTTTATCAGCATCTAAATAGAAGAGTAAGGGGTGTCCACCATTACTAGAATCGCTCTGATCGAACTTGTAATAGTAACCTGATGCTGATGTAACATTATCTACACCATGAAATTGTAGGGCTGGTGATTCCTGACCGTTGATAAAATATGCAGAGCCACTACCATCTCCGTTGTACGGATGTGCAGCAGTTTTACTTGCAACAGTAACAGTAAAAGTCATAGGTGCAGAGGAGCTACCATAGCGTCCTGCAATGAGTTGACCTTCTACTAGGTCTGCATTCTTTACGTCATTGTTGTTTACGTTTACAGCACCTGTGTGTGTGCCTGTGCTATTGCCTGTGACATTACCTGTAACATCACCTGTCACGTTACCAGTTACATTTCCTGTTACGTTACCAGTAACGGCTCCTGTAACATCACCTTCAAGATCTGCTACAATAGTACCTGCTGTTCCGCTAAATACTTCGCTTGAGTTTGTTGCATCTGGTATGAATGTAAATTTACCTGTGCTATCGTCAAAGCCAAAGAAACCTACTTTAGCTGCTGAACCTGTGTGGTATCTAAATTCTATACCTCTATCTTTGTTATCGTCTGATGATGGTGCTGTATCACCACCTAGTGTAAACACAGGGTCATCTACAGTTACTGTAGTACTGTTCACTGTAGTTGTGGTTCCACTAACAGTAAGGTTACCAAATGTAACGTTAGCTGAAGTACCAACATCTTGTCCAATAGATATTGCACCATTACTGTATGTAACACCTGTTCCACCAGATAGATGGGAGTTTACTCTCGCATCAGTGTAGTATAAATTACTAGAACCTTCTGTTAATTTATCTGTTGTTAAGCCGCCACCTATATTACCAGAAGCATCTAAAAAGACAGCTTTATCTGCAGGGTATGTCATAAAAACATCTTTGTTCCCTGCAGAAAAGTTTGTAGCTGATCCACTGTTAGAACTTCCTAGAACAGTTGTACGAGCTAGAGTATTACCTGAACTTGTGTAAGTACCTAGTCCTACTTCCCATTCATCAGTGCCAGAGGAACCTGTAATAATGGCATAAAAAGTAGTGTCACCATTACTCATTGCAGACGAGAATGTATCAAAACTTGCGTCTGCTCCACCCAAGCTTATAGCACCAGTACCAGTAGTAGTAGTGCTTTCTTTGACTCTATCTTTTATAACAAACGCCATTTTACTTACCTATATTATGCTATACGAATAACAGCCGTTGATGCTGCTGCTGCAGGAAACTGAATAGTAAAGTCACCTGCTGTCGAGGAAACTGTACCACCAAAGTCAAATACAGCGATAGCTTTGTTTGATTGTGATGCATTGTAGATAATACAACCATCTGCTGCAACAGTTACAGTTGAAAAAACTTCATCTGCAAAGTCAACGATAGCTGTAGTACCATCCAAAGTAATGTTAGCTGAATCTAAGTTTTGCCCACCTGCAGTATAACCAGTGCCAGTTGCTTCATCACTATTAGCTGTAATATTGGAATAGTTTGTTGTTGCTGCACCGTATGTTCCTGAAGGTGATTGTTTGATTAGAGCTACTTTTAAAGTATCCGAGTCTAGATCGTGCGTACCTCCAAGTAGCTCTTGCTTGAAGCTGCTGCACATTGCTGTTGTAATCGCCATTTGGAGATATCCCTATGTAAGTTGATGATGTGCAAAGAGGCCACCGAAGCAGCCTCTTAGTTTTTGTATTATATTAAGCAGCGTTGTAACGTGCTGTGACCAATGCTTGTGGGCGTAGAATTTTACGTCCGTAAAGGTGCATACCACGTACGATGTCTGCGAATGAGTCTGGATCTCTGTAGTTCTCTACTTTGTTGATCTGCTCTGCAGTTGCAACACCTTCTTCCTGACCTGCAAGGATAACACCGAAGTTGTCATCTTGTGCAGTTGTGCCAGAAGTTCCCGGTCCTGTACCGTCTGTTGGTAGGTTGTTTGAAACGTGTACACGGAAGCCGTGAATGTTTCCTGCAACCAATCCGTTTTGTAGACCTGCTCCACCGAAGTCTGAGTTTAGAAGACGTGAGTCTTCGTCTTTCAACATTTCCATGAAGATTGGGTCAAC
>Ga0160423_10002703_pt1 | contig 14769 bp, 18 predicted proteins | sample CRUFie14St8metaG_FD_108191 | JGI IMG/M metagenome (GOLD analysis project Ga0160423, IMG submission 108191) | Marine microbial communities from the Costa Rica Dome - CRUD Field 142mm St8 metaG | ecosystem: Environmental > Aquatic > Marine > Oceanic > Photic zone | place: Costa Rica: the Eastern...
AAAAGACTGAGACCCAAGGCCGAGTAAATGCCCTACCGCAAAAAAAAACCTAGCTTCACTCCTGCCAAGGAGTTCAAAGTCACCAAGCTCAAACGCTCTGGACCTAAGCCTGGCACCAACCTTGACGCCTACCTCTATGCCAGGACGAAGCGAGATCAGGAATTTATGGACAACCCTAAAAACAAGCTCAACGACATTTGCTAGTCACAAATACGCTGCACATCCAGTTCAGCCACACGCCCCACAGCCTGCTTCAGCAGTTTTGAATAATGCCAGTTCTGCCTGGTCAAAGCACTACACAGCTGCTGGAGCGTGTGCAGGTCTTCGGTATTGCTGATGCTTCGGACTTGACGTTCCAGATTCAGCTCCTCCTCAAGGGTCTGTTTGACAACCATCCAGTCCGCCCAGGCCATCGGTTTTCTCCAAAGATTGCAATATCTTGCGCTCCTCGGAGTAAGGAGCCCTTGCACGCATGTAATCATGTACCCCCTGCATTAGCCAGTCAGGGGGCCAGCAGTTACTCCAATTCACAGGTTGCATACAAGACATGACCACAGTGGTCCAAAATGCAACCAGATATGACCAGAGCCAATACAGATTCATTGCACTGGCTCTGGGTCTGGCGGTATATCAACCTCAACCTCTTCAATCCATTGGCGCAATGCCGCTCCAGTGCTGGTGTATTTAGGCCACTTCACAGCCTTCAACAGCTCTTCCCGTGACAGACAGATGTAGCTCTTCTCAGGTTCCCAAACTAAATAGCTCGGTGGACCCTCACGCGGGTGGCGGTAACGCACGATCAGCGCGTTTGATCTTTTGAACTCTTTTGAAACGGGCATTGAATCAGATTTTGTGTACCGTTGGATTTCCCACTTTCATTAGCGGGTCAGTCAGGCTTGCAGGGGTGCCCGGCCTGCTAATTAGCTCATGGCGCGAGAACCATGTGCAGCGCCCCAATCATTCGTCGTCCACAAGGATCACCCAACCCGATCCAGGGCCTTCGACTTGCCAGCGTTGCTTAAACGTTCCACGCTGTACCTTGACGTTTTTGCCGCCATAACGGTTTGGGTGCCCACCACGCTCAATATCTGGAGCGCCCATTGGATCGTGCATCACCCACTGAGCGTCACCCGTTGATTGGGTTCCCTCAAAGCCCACAATCACGCTCCAATGCCCGCAATTCAGCGAGCTGCAAACTGGTGGTTCGCCGCGAAGCATGTTGCCTTTGTGCAGCCAGCCCACAAGAACAGGGCGACCGCTGGCAATCTCTGCTTCGACTAATGCGCCGTCTGCATCATTCCTGAACTCGGCGTGCAGTCCAAGCTCTCTCAACGTCCTCACTTGGGCTTTCACGTCTGTCGTGTCGCCAAACCTTTTCCGTACCTCCCCATACTCTTCGGCGCTTTTCACCTTGCCGTACATAAGAGCCAACATTGCCGCTGATGCGTCTAAACACCGCCGATGCCCCTTGTAGTTGAAATCCAGTTGGTGGACATAAGGGACCACCGCCTTTTGAGCAATGCCGCTAGCTTTCCACGCCTCGAACCACGCTGCATCCTCAGCTAACAATTCTTGCGGCAGAGCATCTTCCAGCTCTTTTACTGCTGCTGCTTGATGGGGCGTTCCACGAAAAAACTCAAAGAACGGCAAAAGTGCAAGCGCCATCAGATTCCTAAGGCGAGGCGTCATCGCACCAATCCTGCCGTGCTACATCGTTTGTTGCCATCAAGGAAACCTGTGTAATAAATCAGGGCACCAGAAGTCAAAACTACGCCAGACAGCACCGTCATCATCCCTAGCAACACGGCGAAGATGACCCGCTTGCGAATCATTTGCTAGCCCTTGGCGGAAATAGGTTCTTTTCTAAAAACGAGGCGACAGCGTCATCATCCGTGTTGTCAGAGCGTTTTGCATACGCTTTAACAAGATCTACAATCAAACGCTTCAAACTTTCAGACCGCAAAAACCGCAAAAGAATTGGTTTCAGAATCAGGAACACTGGAATTGTTCGACTACTGAAAGTCTAGTTTCTGTTCGCGTGCCCCTCAAGTCTTGCGACTGCTTGCTCTAAATCGCCCAACCTCGCGAAGACTTCCTGATTGACGCTCCTGATGTCTGTGTGGAGCACGTCAAGCTGACGACTCAGGTTGTCCACAGCAGCAGTAAGCCGCACTAACGAATCCCTGCCCTGTTGGTTCTGCTGCCTTAGCCCAGTGACGCCAAGACCAGCGACGGTGATTGACGCACCAGCTGCAGCAGCCCAAACTTCAACCATGCTCCGACCTCAGCACTAGGCCCATCATGGCAGAACCGCAAGAAAATCAAGAAAAGGATGGCATTGCCATCGCGGACATTGTGAAATGCGCTGTTTTGGTATGGAGCGCGACACTGCTTACAGTCTCTTACTTGGGATTCTTTCCCCAAATGAAAATGGACAACACCTTCGTGGCTAGTTTGCTTACGGGAGCAATGGCTTCTTTTGGTATTGAACGCAAAGCTGCTAACCAGCAGAAAAAACAACCGCCTAAGATTGAGTCAAAGGAGCCACCAAAATGAAACGCTTTTTGCCTCTGATCACGTTGCTGGCTTTCGCTCCAGCAGCGCAAGCTGACTTGACACACAAAATCCAAAGCTCAATATCGCTTCAAGTGGGCGGTGCGATGACCACCGCAAATCGCATCGGCAGCTCGTTCAGCATCTCAGGCTCAGGCGTTGACACGACTGACGGACATACGGCAAACACCATCTCAGCTGGAACCATCAGCTCTGGCGTTTACACCCCTGGCACCATTGCTGTAACCCAAGACACACCCGGCAACGCTTTCAGCTTCAGCCAGTCATACACACAAGCAGACGCAATTCCAACGTCAGCGGCCACTACAGGGGCTGTACAAAATTTTGGCAGCCTTCAGTCAACAGCGGCAGGTACTGCAAGCAGCTTGGCTGGGACACTATCGCCATCCGGGGCACTTACTGTGACTGCCGGGGGAGCAAATACCCTTGCCATCGGCCAGTTTGTAACCGAACTTACCATCGACTGATGCGTGTCCTACTTTTGCTGTTTTGCGGACTGCTAGGCGAAGCTTTTGCTTTTGCCAAACCAGTCGATTCCGCTCCAGTGGTGCCTAATTTCACCACAGGTTCTATGACGAGCCACACTGAAACCACTAGCAATGTCACTGAAACAATTGTCAGCGAGTCTTATGGCACTGGTTGGGAATACTCTGTCAGTGGCACTAACATCGAGCCTAAAAATGGAGCCAGCCTTACTCCAGGAACAACAAGCGTAAAAGAATGGTCATCTTTAAACGTAAACAACAAGCCGGACTGGCAAATCTCCCAACCCGGAGCTGCTTTTCAGTTTGTGGAAACTTACTCAGGTCCAGGCTTAAGCAACGTAACCACCATCGAGCGCGTCACCGAAATCAAGCAAATCACAGACACTATTTCTACCTTCTCGCAGTAGCCCTGGCGTCACCAGCCAACGCAGAAACCATTGGCGGCGTGTCTGCTACTGCCGCTCCATCAGCAACCAGCTCTGGCAGCGTCACAAATCAAGCAGTGATGATTGCGCCTAGCGCAGCATTCCAAAACACCTACGGCAACGGCATCCAATGCCAAGGCCCAACACTTACCGTCACTCCTTATGTCAACAGAACCAAGAGCTGGCAAGATCCGTTCGTGGGCCACTTTTTTGATCCCGTATACGATCTTTCTGATCTTGATGAGGATGGGTTACTCGACAATCCTGGATCAATCCTCTATCACATGCGAAAAAGGACAGGTCAAAAAGATACTCACAACTGGTCAGGCGGTTTGTCGCTCCAAGCCACAATTCCCTTAGATGGTGGGCTTCAAGAGCGTTGCAAAGCAATGGTTGATGCCAATATCCGTATGCATCAGCAGATCGTTGAAACAAAAAGGCTCGAATACGAAATCGCTAGGCTCAAGAATTGTGGAGACCTAAAACTCAAGGGCATCGAATTTCACCCTAAATCGCCTTACTTTGCCATCTGTGCAGACGTTGTCATTAAACCGAAGCCAGGGCAAGTCTTACCGCACAGACACGCTATTTCCGCGCCAACCGCTGAGCCCGCCTCCGCTCAAACACGCTTACAGGTTTCGCCTTACGCCCCAACAAAGCCTTGATCTTTTTGCCTATCTTTTTCACGATAGGTTTGACTAGTTTCAATAAAAACGGTGTTGCTAACGCTGCAGTCACACCAACAGCAGCAGTTACCCCAACAGTTGTCACCTGCGGCAGTGACGGAATTGCTGCTATAACTTGCTCAGGCAACGTGATCTCTTCATACAGGACGACGCATTTACCGTCTTGTATCTCGTAGCCAGAAATTCTTTTTGAACCATTTTGGACAAGCGTTCCGACTTCCTTTGCACGAAGCGGCGGGCACCTTGGATCCTCGTCAACAGCAGCCTGCAAAAGCTGAAACGTTGCTGGCGATGGAGGCTCTGGTGCCTCAGGCGTCGATGACTCAGACGCCCCAGCCACATTTGGCAATATAAATCTAGGCGACTTTGGGTCAACTGGCGGATCAGTCGGCCTTAAGTCCATTGGGTCAAATGCTGGCATGTCGATTGTTGGCACGCCGATATTCACCGTGACAGGCGGAGCAGCAGGTACTGACAGGACCGGAGCGTTTATCCAAACCCTGCCAATGCCAATTTCAGGAATCTCAGGCATCAACTACGTCATGCAGTACCCCGACTCACAACCATCCTGTTCGTCTAGCCATTCAGGGAACAGGCCAAGCTGATCAGGGATACAGCTGCTGAGCGGTCTGCCGTGACGCGAGAGGAAAGCAGGGTCTTTACCCATAGCGATTGACCTGTCATGCAAAACCTTTTCAAGGTGTACAGCTTTTTCAAACAACTCAGGGTCTTCTCGTTTTCGTCGCGTCCATCCTTCAGTGGTGTGATACGGACAGAACCAGCAGCTTGATTTAGGTGGTTGGGGCAAACCTTCAGACTCAACAATCCGCAAACACGTCAAGCGATCAATACCTAGCTCAATTAACGGATAGCCCTTTACATAACCATCAGTATCACGGGCTGGTTTGGCCCTGTGTGGCTCGTCAGTGCTTATGCCAACCCCTAATGTGCATCCAGGTGCATTGTGTCTAATCCATTTTGCAATGGGTTCAATTTTCCATCTTGTTGTACACGATCTCCAGCCAAGGCCACCATGCTTGTAGTGCATAGGCAAAGGAACTTGTTTTTCATTGTTTATGCAATCGTCATATAAATCAGACTCCTTCCCACTGCGATCAACTTTCGCCACATCAACCCAGTTAATGCCATGTTTTTTGGCGTATGGCTTTGCCACTAGACGAATGTATTCAACGGTATGAGGTGATTCCGCGTTATCGCCAACATTGGCAAAAACGAATGTGTCATAGGGGATTCGTCCTTGAGCCGCCAGCACTAGGCACGCCGTCGATTGAACGCCACCGCCAGTGCTAAAGACGTATTTCATACCGAGAGCAACGCATCAGAACGGCAAAGCAGGTCCAGTCGTACTAGGCATTAGCTCTTTGACTTGGCTGGGCATTGCCTCAGTCACAGAGTCGCTCAGAGCACTGTGCATCTTTTCGATCATCAAGGCTTGGATCTTGTCGAGGTTCTGCTCAATCATTGCCGGACCACGCACCACAGCAACTACAACAAGAGCAGTATTAGCAGCAGCGAGAGCAAATCCGCCTACCGCCAAAATGTTGATGTACTTTTGCATGGTTGTCTCCAAGAAAAAACCTCCCGGCTTGGTGTGAGGATTTAAATCCCACCGGGAGGCTGCGGGTGTGTTCAGGTCCGCTCTAGCAGGCTAATCAAAACAGGAACTTGACGCCAGCTTTTCCGCCGTAGCTGTTGTTGTCGTCGCCAGTAATTCCTGAGATCTCGCCGTAAACGGAAAGCTTCTCAGAAGCAGCAACTGCGCCACCAATCTTGCCGGAAAATTCCATCTCAGTATCGCCGCCGTCAGGCATGACAATTGCTGGTCCGCCTTGCAGGTAGTAGCTGTAAACACCGTCACCACCTTCCCAACCCACATGCAGATCGGTTACTGACCCGCTGTAGTCGCTTCCGCTCCAACCAGCGTTCGCCTCAATGTTGGCGTATGGGCCAGCGATTGCAGAGAGGGGAGCCAAGGCAAGAGCGCCAGCGGCTGCACCAAAAACAATTGATCTGATCATTAGTGAACGTGGGATACGTTTTTTCCGCAACCACAGTAGGCGGTTTCTGTGTGTTCGGTAATGCAAAGGTGTCCATTTTGTCCTATGTCCCCTACATCGTTTAAATCGTGCCTATGTGGCACAGGCGCAGGATGTGACAGGCAAGCTGAACCAAAAGCAAATCCCACACCAAGAAACGTCGCTGCAAGCAGTTTTGTCATTGGTTTTGATACTTGATCGCAAGACCAGTGTAGAGACCATGAAATTCATGGCCAGGATCATCGCGACCATCTCGCACGTAAAGGTGATCTAACCAGAGCACTCTGTTTGCCATTGCTTCGATGTCCTCTGCTCCTGGCTTGCAGGGAATCATAGGGTCAGGGCGCTGCATCAAGATGGCTCAGTTGGCCATTCCATCGTATGGGGGAAACCCTCTGCTGCACTGATGTCTCGTAATGATTGACGGTACGTCTTCCAAGCTGTTTTCTTGGTCGTAGTCAATGGGCTATCGGTCAAAACGGTCCAATCACAAGCAGCCAGTTTGCGGTCACGCTCTGCACGAACGCTTGCAGCAGCTTGGTTGTCAACGCTGGCTCGGTAAGCAGTCTCATCGTCGCTGTTTGCAAAAACAGGACCCACAATGAACTTGGTAAACCACTGACCTTTGACTTCCTCAACTCCATCACGGGTGCTGACTTCATACGGTCCAGATACTGTCGCAGCAGGTCCGTTCAGCACAGGGTCATAGCCAAACCCATCAAGAATTTCGGCTGTGATCTGCTTGGGAAATGACGTGTTCGGGTTGTCAGCACGAAGCTGACTGTCGGTGATAAGAGCACCTGTAGAGCGGTTGCGGATTTCCATAATTAGGCGATAGCAAGAAAAAGGTAGGTGCCGCCACTGGCATTAAGAGCATTAGGGGCGGATGAAGTTACTGTAAATCCTGCGTTAAGTGGGTCAATGTAATCAGTGCCTGATACTGAACCGTAATATGTTGTCTCATCATTGATAAGAAAATATGGATCGTTGCCACTTACGATGCCACGCGCAGAATCCCACACGTACCAGTCGCCAGTGCTATCCGTGCGCTTGATCATCACAAAACGAGCGCCTGCTGTAAAGCCACAGTCAACATCAATGTCATTGCCTGTGCCTGTATAACTTCCAACCTTGCTAATTCCATTCAAAGTTGCAAACAAATGGGCGACGTAATTACCACCCCCGCCGGTCATGAAACTACTGTCATGGCTGACGTAAAAAATAGTGCTTGTAGGGGCTGTATCAAATTTGCCACTTCCAGTTTGTGCCTGCGTATCATTATTAAGCTCAAGCCACTTTCCTGTTCCTGTGACTGAAGAATAAACAGCCCAATTTCTATTATAACTATTCCTGACTTTTGTAATTATAAGCTCAGGCACAGCTCCTAAATTGTGGGCAAATTGCTGGTTTGCTGTGTTATTTCCGGTGTAAGCAACTATATCGTAAAAACCTGCAGCGCGTCGGAAGGTTTCGTAAACAGCGTTTGTACCACCACTAACCCATCCATCTACAAATTTGACGCTATGATCAAACTCTGAAGTGGCAGTAGCTAATTCAAGATAGATAGTGCGTGACGTAATTAAAACCTGAGTTCCTCCTGTCAGCCGATTTTGAATATTCCAGTTATAGCCCCAAGAGTTACTATTATCACCGAAAAGCACCATGTCAACAGGGAAACCAGTAGGTACATTTCCTCGTGAGAACGCCACGACAGGTTTAAATACTTCCGTTGCAGCCGAAGGTGGCTTATGCGGGCGTCGGATTGCTACATAAATAAAATCGTCACCAGACCAGTTATCGTCTTGACCTTTTAAAGTAAATCCACGTGAGTGGAACTCTACTTTCCAATAACCAACCTCTGCATTATATGTGTTGGCTACCAGCGTTTTATCACCTCCAGAATATGGGTTAGTGGCAGGAACAACCCCGCGCATATTGTCAAAGAGAAGCCAATCTTGGTCAGTGTTGTCGGGGCCAGTATCGTCGGAAGCGTTTTTAATCATCAACCACTGAGGCTCAAATCCTAAGTTAATAGAATGTCCTCCAGTACCAGTTCCTGTATAGCTATCACACTTAATAATCGACTCATTACCACCAGTGCCAAACTCTGCAGCGTCATGGGCAAAAAGGTAAGCGACGTAATTTACACCGGCGTCATTTACGCTGTAACCCCAACCGCCTACTGTAAATTCTGTAGAAGTAGGGGTAGTCTGATCCCAACTTGGTTTGTTTGGTCCGTCCTTTTTTTCAGTTGTGTTTATGTAAATTGCATAATCGTTGCCAAGACTTCTGTGATAACAAACCCAGTTAGTGCTTGACCCACTTGTTGCTTTAACCATGATGAATCCTGGAACACTGCCAAGATTGTGAGAAATAGTACGCCCTGCGGTACTGTTCCCCGTATATGTAACTACATCAAAGAACCCCGGCGCTTTGCGGAATGTCCAGGTACACATTTTCTGTGCGTTGTAATTACTATGACTACTAACAGTAAATCCAGTGCTTGTAAACGCTGTTAAACCATCTGTTTGAGTACTTTCGACAGAGGTACTATCAGTTCTTAGGGATTTAGTTGCACCGCGTTCAGTGTCAACTAAACGGTGGACGGAAATACTTTGCCTATTTTTAAACCAAACAAGACCACCTTCACCGCTTAAATCAATACCGTTATTGATCGTCTGGCTAGCAAACCCAGTGCCGGCATACACAAACGTCGAGAATACGTCGTCAACGTAAAGAGGGGCTTCTGCAGCACCCGCGGCAGACATCAGCTTTGCGGCAATTGGATCCATGCTTCCTCAGTTGACGTAATCGACAAGTGACGCACCGCGATACCGCGTTCCGCCATCATCAGTTACAAAGAAGAATAGATGCGTTTTGCCTGTAGTCAAAGTTGGCGCGGTATCAGCAGGGAACTTCACGCTTGAAGGCCAAGTCACCGTCCCAGACGTATGCGTCAGCTCAAGCACAAAACTGCCAACCGTTCCAGATGCAGGCGGGTTACTAAAAGTGAAGGTTGAGTTACCGTTAATGGTCTTGGTGAAATAGTTGCCATCATTCAAATCAATGTCTAAAGCAGAAACCGCCTCAGCGACTTGCTCATATGGCCCATCGATTGTGATTCCAGTAGAAGTTAAGGCTGATGTCCAGCTCGTCACACCGCTGCCATTGGTCTGGAGCAACTGCCCTGAAGTCCCTGTGTCATTAGGAAGGGTCAACGTGTAGGACGCTGCTGCACTATGCGGCGGGCCTTTAAGAAGAATGCCATGAGAGTTTTGCTCGCAGTTCAGCTTGATTTGACCAGAACCACGAGTCGAATTGCCTTTGAATATGACTTGACCTGAACCGTTTGGATCAAGCTCAATGTCACCATTGCTGACGCTGACGATGTCCTTCCCATTGACATCAAGGTCTCCGCCTAGCTGCGGTGTGGTGTCAGCCGCAATATCAGCAATACCAGCAGCAGATCCGTTTGATGCTGCTGTAATTCGACCCTGTGCATCAACAGTAATGTTGGCGTTTGTATAAGACGCAGCCGTAACGCTTGTGTCTGCTAGCTTCGCTGCGGTCACAGCGTCATTAGCAATTGTCAGCGCACCAGTGTTTGCCAGCGTTGCATCGCCAGACATCGTGACCGCTGTTGGCACGTTGCTACCGTTGCCGACAATTAGCTGAGCAGAAGTCAGGTTTGCCAGCTTGGTCAGCGCAATGCTGCCAGCCAACATCGTGTTGCTGACCGTGCCGCTATCGCCGGTTGTAATAACAGTTCCGGTGACATTCGGGAACGTAATCGTGCGATCAGCGGTTGGGTTTGTTATTGCAAATGTTGTTTCATGGTCATCAGCAGAGCTGCCCTCAAATACCAGTGAAGACGACGTGCCGAGAGTTACGTTGCCGCTAAACGTTGTCGTTCCAGTAAACGTTGGGCCAGCAAGTGATGCTTTTTCAGTATCAAGCTCTTCAAGCGCAGCCTGAACGTTGGTTGCTGAAATACTGCCTGTTGCCGAAAAACTGACGTTGTTTGCCGCTGTAGCTGCTAACGCCGTTGACAGGTCAAGAACTTGCCAGCTTGAACCTGTTGAAAGCAGGAAATCAGGCGGCGCAAGTGCTTCGGCTGGTGCGTTGCCACTGCCGGTGCCCGAAACGCTGACGGTGAGATAGTGATTAAGGTTGCTCGCTGCAGGTGCAATCAATGCTTGACCGACAGTCAGGCCGATCGCAGTGCCCTTGGCAGTTACTGAGGCAACGAGATTTGTACTAGCGTCATACGTCCCAGCAAACACGATTTCACCACTGACGATGTCAATCGACTTAAAAGCGTTTCCGTCGTATAGGTAAAGGTTTTCGTTGAATGCGTCATACAGAAACTGGCCGTTAAAGTCAGCGGTTCCGAAATCAACAACGCCGTTCGTGTTTGGAGCGCCCGCAAATCTGACGCTAGAACCGTCCGCAAGCTTCCCGCCCGTCACAGCATCATTGGCGATCAATGATGTTCCAATTGTTCCAGAAGTCAGCTTGGCTGCGCTGATGTCTGGAATATCAGAAGCAGATAACGTGGTGCCCGCTGTTATGTGGCCACGCGAATCAACCGTCACCTTGGGGTACGTGCCAGCGGTTATGCCAGATGTGTCGTGCGTCAGCGCACCGGCACCGCTGACTGATAACGCTCCAGAGGGGATTGAAACCGCCCCTTTTGCAGTTGTTGTGCCCGCAGGTAAATCAGTTGCAGTTAGCGCAGTAATTGCAGTGATGTGACCTGCATCGTTAAACGTAATCCCGCTTGTGGTCCCAGCGGTAATACTGTCAGTGTGATTCAGCTGACCACTGCCGGTAACGCTCAGACCACTACCAATAAAAACGCCGCCAACTGCAGAAGTGGTTGCCTTAGGCAAATCGCCCGCTGCAATGCTGCCGACAGCAGTGATGTGACCAGAAGCGTTGACTGTAAGACCGTTTTTAGTTTGACCAGTGACGCTGGATTGGTGCGATACAACGCCACTGCCATCAACGCTTAACCCGGACGCAGTTGGAACGCTGATACCGCCAAGGCTTGAAGCAGTTGCAGGGTCAACAGAAAACGTTCCAGAAGTAGATGTGAGCCCAGTGCCAGCCGCCGCACCACCAAGAGCAGATGCCGTCGCAGCAGGTAGATCAGTGGCAGCAATGACTCTTGAGGTATAAGCACCGCCTGCGCCAGTAGGCCCCGCAATAAATTCTTTCGCCCCAGAGCTGCTACCAAGCGAGCTAGGGCTGATCGCTGATAATTTTGCTGCTGGGATGCTGGCGTCATCAATTAAATCAACGCCTTGCTCGACCAGGCTTTTTACGCTGACTTTCTTTGTCTCACTTGCGCTTACGTCAGCAATTGGCAGAACGTCAGTCGAAGCAACGTCTGCTTCGGCAAGTTCAGTCAGGGCGGTGATCTTCTGATCTGCCATTGCCTGAAGCCCCTACAGGATCAATCTTCAAGCTCTAGCTTACCGCCTCCAGGCTGCTCAAGCAGGACGCGATCGGTGTCCTCCTTAAGGACAAAGTTCTGGACAAGGCCAATCCCAAGCTTGGGCGTAATCGCGCCAGTGGTCACAAAATTAAAATTAGAAACCGTTAGCTGACCTGTCCCTAGGCCGATTGCAGCATTGGTCACGATGCCCTTGAACTCAAAATAAAACTGGTCTCCTGTTGCGTCTAAGTTCTTGCCTTTTTCGACAATGTGCAACTCAGCGTCAAACTCAGCACCAAGTTTTTGCCGCAAGATCAATTCGTGCAGATAGCTCGGCACCTCTGAATCAACTGCAAGACCAGCAATGTCCGGGTCGTAGTGGAACTGACATTCAATCCTGCCGCTGCCGCTGATCAAGCTGCTTTCGTTTTTGCGAAATTCATCACCCAGAGCAGTTATGTCAACGACTTCTCGGTCATTGTTTAACTCAAACGAACGAACTAAGCCAAGAATGTTGTACTGCGACTGAACGCTTTTAACCTCAATCGGAATGGCTGTGGTGATCGCGGCTAAAGTAACTTTGCCTGAACTGCCTCCGTTCAACGCATTGGCAAACGTGTCATAAAGGCAAACCCCACCAAGCTCATCAACGCTTATGTACCAGTTCCCATCTGGCAATTGACTGCCTCCGTCCCAGCCGGAAGCGTTGATAAACGCCAAATTGACATTGTTTGTGCTTCTAATTTGAAGCAAGTCGCCTGTCAGCAACATTTCTTGCGGGAAGTCGAAACTAAACCGCTTTTTAGAAACGTTTACATCACCAGGATCAACTGTACTTGTGAAAGTAGCAGAAGGAGTGCTTCGGCGCAGTTTGACAACGCCTGAGTTGCCTACAAAGACGGTCATAGTGACTTGCTGACGAAATCGCCGCTCATGGTGTAGCTCACGTTTACCCGCATGACTTCACCCACAACACAAGACAATTCAGCACTGGTCAACACCGCATCAAACTCAAAAAACTTAGTGTCGAACTTTAATTTCAACCTTGCCGTAGATGTGATTGCAGCATTTGCTGCTGTGTCTTGGTTGACCTGATTCAATAAGTTTACGGGCGCGTCGTCGTAATACAGAACAGTTAGCGACCCAGAGGCAGTGCGAAGACCAGCCGTGAAAGCCCTTACGTCTTCACTCAACGTCGTCACCTCTAGTGCATCGGTGTTGGCAGCCAGCGACCATTCAACAACCTTGGCCACTGCGTTGCCCCCAAGCTCGACGCTACCGTCTTGACCCGCGTAATACCTAGCCATGGTCAGACACCCTCAAGCTCGCCAATGAACTCACAAGTCACTGTACTCAATCCTGGCTTAACGCTTGCAACTGACGGCGGTGATGCGTACTTCCATTTCAACAAGCTGTTGGTTTCTCTGATCCACGGGACAAGTTCAGTAGACGCACCACCGGCAACATTGCTTGCGCTGAACTCCGCGTAATTGTCATCATCCATTACGTCCACAAAATTCTGCAAAATTAAGGCAGCGTTTGCATCAGTGATGTTTGCGAACGTCAGAGACAAGCTGCTGCTGTATCGCTGGTTGCCGTAGCGGACCCGAATGACCGCACCGTTCTGGGACTGAAATTGCTGCTCAGGGAACACCCCTGGCGCGTAAGAGCGGCTACTAGGGACCAATGCTGGGAAACTTACTGCAGCCATCAGTCCGTAACGTCGAACAGCGTGTTTTCAGGATTCAGAATAGCCAACCTCCCGGCTTGGTCTACTTTCTGAAAACTGCCGCCAATCTCCACAAAGCCTTCGTCGTCAATAGTCAGGCTTGTCACTCGGTAGATGCGTTTTTGCTGGTTTTGCATCTTAATCGTAAAAATTGAGCCAAAGAAGCTTTGGTCGCCTGTCTTGCCGTTTGCAATTTGCAATTGGCCTTCAACGACCTGCGTTTGGCCTGGCCGCCAGAAAAAGACCGTGTACGTGCCGTCAGCAAGTGTTGTTGTTGAAGTGACGCCACCGAACTGGTCAACACTGCCGTTATTAAAACGGCTGGTGTGTGACGAGTTTGAGATCACTTTGATGTAATCACCAACACTTAAGCCAAGAGCAGAACTAGGTGTCGTTTTGAATTGAATGTCGTGCTCACTGTGCTTACGCAACAACAGCTTATGTTCGGCAAGTCGCTTGGCGTGTTTGACGCTAGTGCAAAAGCTTGTGAGATCTATAAACTCCTCAGGGTCTGCATCAGAACCGCCGTCAATATCTTTAAAACGTATCTGGGTCATCCGCTGCGACGAAAACCCGTTTTCCTCTTCTTGCCTGTAAGTAACTGTCGCTTTAAATAACTGGCGTTCTTGCGTCGGCAGAAAACTTACCTGCATATCTTTCATGTTCCCGTCAGTAAACAGAGCCTTAACATTTTTGGTAATGTCTTGCGCTGGCTCAATCACAAATGTTGCGGGGTTGTATGGGACAGAGGGAGTCAAAGAAAACTTGCCGCCAACAATAGTGAAATCAAGCAAATTAAATGCTGCGTTGGTTTGAATAAACGTCCGCAAGCCGACACGGTCGCCAACAACACCATCAAACCGAAAACCGTTTGCGCGGCAGAATTTGGCTGCAATCACCATTGCATCCCGATCAATTGTGTTCCTAGGAATGCGCTTGCCTGCGCCTAAACGATCACTGACCAAAAGGTTAAAAGCGATCTCAGCAAAGTTATTGGTTGCGGCTCGGCTTGCAGTAAGAGAAGCTGTAGTGCCGTCGTCATTGATCAGCCGCTCCACCGCTAAACCTTCTTTGATGTAGGCACTAAATTGACCCATAGAAGTCCAATCCTTGCCCGCTAGCACCCGCAAGCCAAGCAATGACAAATCATTGTATTGAGCAGCGATAACATTCGCATTCGCATCCACGTTGCGGATCAACTCATTGCAAAAAACTACTTCATGCTCTGGGCCGTCTTGATGGCTAGTTTTTTCGAGTTCAAATTTAGGAAAATCAGAAATTGCGTCTTTAGGGTTAAGAGCAAGACGCTTTACACCGTTAATAACTGCAGAGTCAATTTCAGACACCTGCACATCAACCACAGTGTTGTCAGC
>Ga0160423_10002704_pt1 | contig 14766 bp, 17 predicted proteins | sample CRUFie14St8metaG_FD_108191 | JGI IMG/M metagenome (GOLD analysis project Ga0160423, IMG submission 108191) | Marine microbial communities from the Costa Rica Dome - CRUD Field 142mm St8 metaG | ecosystem: Environmental > Aquatic > Marine > Oceanic > Photic zone | place: Costa Rica: the Eastern...
AGTAGATGATTTAATATCAATTACTTTCATACGACCAGTTTTCTTGTCGTGTAGAACAACATCCATAAACCCAACAAATCTCATATTCTTTGGTAGTTTGTAATTCAAGTTCATCTCGATACCAACTAATTCAGTATCTTTCTTTTTGAAATGACTACCTTTTCTTTTTAAGAACTCATCAATGATAGCAAATCCGTCATTAGTAAACTCAATCATTTCTTTTTGGTCCACTTCAAACTCATCGCCATATCTTTCTTTGGATTCTTTGTATAATTCTTTCATACGATAAATCAGAATATCGTGAAGTGGCAATTCATCTGCTTCTTTGATTGTTCGTTCATAATAACAAACCAAATATGCTTGGATAGTTTCGTGTATAGCACTACCGAACAATGTGTAGATATTACCTTTGAAAGTCTCGGCTTTATCCACATAGTTAAGTTTCCAAGTGTAAGGACACTTATCCCACATTGCGAACTGACTATAACTTATCTTACCCATCTATGACTGCTCTACCTTTCATCTTCTCCCAATCTCTATCATTACGAACTTGGTCATTTACTTCTTCAACCGCCTCTAATAATCCATAAGTCTTGAACTCATTGATAATCGCTGATAAATCTTTTGGAAAACAATGTCCACCAAAACCAAAGTCTCCGTCTGGTCCTGGAACTGCCCAATGTGATTTACCCAATCGTTCATCATATGTGGCATATTCTACGACTTTATCATAGTCGATACCAATCTGCTCACATATAGAATACATTTCATTTGCGAACGATACTTTGGTTGCCAAGAAACAATTAGTAAAATACTTTACCATTTCTGCGTGTTTATCACCTGTCTTGACGATAGTGGCTTTTGGAAATACCTTAGAGTATATTTGTCTAAGTTTATTTGTTCCTTTACGACTACCACCCAAGATGATTCTGTTTTGATTTTTGAAATCATCTAAAAAGTTTTCTTCTGTTAAGAACTCGGGATTGAATATCACGGTAACATTTGAGAACTCGTGATTAAATTTATCAGTCGTGCCAGGTGGTACGGTAGATTTAATCACTACGATATGGTCATTTGCTGTTTCGTTAATCTCACGAATAACTTCCTCTACAATGCCAGTATAACAAGTTCCGTCTTTTCTCATTGGTGTAGGAACACAAACAAATATAACTTTCGTTTCCTCTACCAAGTCAGATATTTTACTATGTGTTGATTTTGCTAAATCAAACTTATCATAAGTCAGTATATCGTAGTGGTCTTGGAAACCAAGTTTAATTGCAGTCCCAACATAACCTTGTCCTATTACTCCTATTTTGCCCATTTGCCCCTCGCTACTACTTGTGCCATAACTCCATAGTTTGACACATCTGAAAAACTATCAGTTACGGGTTCTCCCTCAACTGAATTTTCTCCGTTTCTCAACAATAATGTTTTCATTCTTTCTATCTTGTCGTTCATTCTGAACCACAATCCCAACAACGATAATTTAATATCCTCTGGTGTTTTTAGAATTGTTCCTACTGCTATATTTTGTGGACCATAATCATATTGTTTTCTACAAAACAATTCATATTGTTCTGTTTGTATTTTTAGAAACTCACCTGTCATTTCAGGATAAGTTCTCTCCATATATTTTACGACATCTTGTGTGTCCACTGCTTCTACTTGTTCTTTTGTAGGTGCGTCTTTAATCATTACTTACTCCATATTTTTTTTAGTTGTTTTTCATCTACACCATACTTTGATATAATCGAATATACAACATCTTTACCCATAATGTCAAGCGTTTTTTCAATATTTTGTGAACTTTCTTGAAAGTAATCACACAATATGTCCATAGCCCACTTTTCTATCTTGGATTTCTTTTTAGATTTAGTATATCGTAAGTATGTATTTCCTCTTGGTAGTATGTTGGTGTAGAATTGATAAACTGATTTTGGTTTCAATTCCCAATATTGTTGTATTTCATTTACAACCTCTATCCACTCTGCTTTCATTGACAAAAATCTATGCACCATATAATTGGACCAAGTTTTCTTGTCCGCATCTGTAATGTTGTCCCAATACAATTGGTTCTGAACATTTGTAATTTGTTTTATGTGGTCAAATAGTGTTTTTGTTTTCATTGTGAATAACCTTAGATATAAATAAATAGTGAGTTATATTTCTAAAATGTAAATTATTTAAAAGAGTTTCCAAGAATCCAAGTGACTATTGAATATCTAACACCACTTGATACTGGTCTAACTCTATGTCCTAAGTATGATGGAAATAATATTAGTGAACCTTTTTTTCTTGAACCATAACAATTATCATCTCCTTTATCATTTGACATACTAAATTCAAAATCTCCACCCTCATAATCTTGTTCATCACTTAACTGAATTATCGCTGTTATCTTTCTTAGTGAAGTAGAACAATCACCTATGTCTAAATGCCAGTCATACTTATCAGTATCTTCGTATCTTAAAACAACAATATCCTCTAATTCATATGGTTTTTTCAAGTCGAATTGAAAATTAAGTAGATTAGACATCTCACAAGCCATAATAATATGTTTAGTCAATTTGAATCCGTCTGACAAAACCACATCATTTTTTAACCTTATCTCTTGAACTTTTCTAACATCTTCATTTATCACATCTGAATCATCTCCTTTATAAGTTCCTGCGACGGTAGATTTCTGTGAGTTAGATTGACCAAACTTTTCTATCAATTCATCACATTGTTTTGATGTTAAAAAGTTTTCTCTATGCAATACAAACTGAAAGTTTTTTTTCTTTATCATCTAAAAGGTTCTCCTGAAATAATTTCTCTCATAATATATCTCTCTCCACTTGTTAATTCTGTAACCATATGACTAATGATAGATGGAAATATTAATACATATCCTTTTTTGTATGGTGTTTTAAAAAACTCTCCGTCATTTACAAATGCAAAATGTAAATCTCCACCCTCAAATTCACTTTCATCTGATAACTGAATTAAACAAGTAAGTTTATTTGTTGATACTTTTCCTTTATCATAGTCTGCGTGCCAATCAAATCTATCACTACCACTATACTTTAATGCTTTTAAATCTTTTGATACCCCACTTATATTGAAGTTCCAAACTTGTTTATTTAACACTTCTACATATGGTTCTAACTTATCATTAATCCAAGTATAGTCGTGTTTTGTATTTTGAAACGCATATAATTCTACAAAAGTTCTATCCTTGACTATATTATCAAATGACTTTTCGTTTGCATTTACAATGTGAGCACCCTCATAACCAGACACCCAATTAGTTTCTTCTTGTAATTTATTAATTATGTCATCACATTGTTCATTAGACAAAAAAGGTGTATGTGTAAACCATTGAAAGTTATTGTTCATCTAAAAGTTTTCCCTTGTATCCAAGTTAACATTGTATATCTATCCTTATCGTGAAATTGTAAAACCTTGTGTGCTGCAAAAGCTGGAAATATTACTATCCTACCTTGTTTTGATTCTATTTTGTTATTCCAAATCTGTAATCCACCACCCCAATAATCATCATTCAAAAAAACAACTGATGTCAGTTTGGTATTAGTGTCCACCAATCTATCAGGACCGGCTGCGAAGTCTGAGTGTAGTGTCTTTTCCTCTTTAAAAACTCCCTTTTTGTAATACTTTCCCTCTTGTAATTGGACACAATCAATATCAAAATTATAATGTATATCATTTGAAAGTTTCATAATCTTCCAAACTTTGTCTAAATATTTATCCTCTTTGAGTTCTATTGCCTGTGTTGGTTCTGAGTTATCACGACTACTATCTACAATATCTATAATCTCTTGACACTCTGATTCAGATAGAAAATTATCTCTTGTTAGATACCATTGAAAACTTTTACTCATTTGAAATGGTTTCCTACAAACAATTCTTGTATTACATACCTTGTTCCCTTTGTAACTGGTGTTACATTGTGAGATAGAAATGTAGGGAATATTGTTAGAGAACCTTTTAGTTGGTTCATTGAATACCACTCTTTTGTATGTTTATCTTGGATACCGAATTGAACCTCACCACCCTCATATTCACTTGGGTCTGTCAGTTGGATTATCGCTACAAGTTTTCTAACTGAACAACTACCTGCATTGAAATCTGTATGCCAACCATAAAATCCACCCTCGTGATACTTTATGAGTTTTAGTTCATCATCAGCACCTTCAATATCAAACTTAAAGACACCTTGATTTACCATTTTTACAACTTGATATATTTTGTCTTGTAACCATTTCCAATCCCCATTACATTTATCAGGTCTGTAAGGATTAATTGGTTGGTCAAATAAATACCACTCCTCAGTAACTCTTATTTCTGGTATGATTGCTGCTTCACCCTTTTCACCACCGACTCCACCAACAACTTTTTGTTCTGTGTTAGTTATTTGTTCTATCAACTCATCACATTTTTCGTGTGATAAAAATGTAGGTATTTGTATTGAGTATTTGAAATCTTTATTCTGTATCAAACTCATCAGAAACTAAAACCCTATTTGCGAAATAATTTTTACCATTATCAGTTCTGTTGATATTGTATGTAATTTTTTCCACATTATTTACCTCTATATTGACAACTTCTCTTTCTTGTAATTCATCATTTAATACCACATCACCAATGGATAATGGTGCTTTGTATCCACTTCCAACCACATAAAATGGGTGGTCATCAGTTGCCTCAATTTTTGTATTATCATTAAATTTATATGTAACCATATTGTCGTGTAGAACTTTTACGGTTTCTAACACTTTTGAATTTTGTAATTTACCAGTGTCCTCATTGTATGTTTTTATCATATCGTTCGGTCTGATTTTACATATCGGTTGATATGTTCCGTCTGCCAATGTAATCATAGTGTCATAAGTAAAACAAAAACTTCCTGGTCCACCTTTATTGTGGACTAACATATCATTGGCGAAATAATTATAATGAGTTTCAACTCCCAATGAATATGTTTGAACTGGATTAATGTCTTCTTGAATGTCTGTTATATTGGTTTCTACAATTTTATTACCTTGAAGTTCTAAGCATTTATCTCCAACTTCTAATTGTTCAGATTTAATGTTATATCTTTTTTCTGTCCATTGTGGTTTGTATGATGACCAACCTTTTCCAACTATCCAGTATGGGTGGTCAAATGTGTTCTTTGTTTTTTTATCACCAAAACTAATCTCTATGATATCTGCGTGTGTTGGTGTATCGATTGATAATACTTTACCCACTTTGATTTCTTTTGTGTTGAAGTCATAATTCTTAATTTCATCACCTACTTCAATGAGTTCTATCGCCTTTGTAGTTCCGTCTCCCATTGTGATTGGTGTTCCTGCTACAAAACAAAATGGTGGAATATTATGGACCAAAATATTAGATTGAAAATATGTATCAATGTCCTCAACATTTAATCCGTAAAACATTTCATCTGACAATACATCAGTTTTTGATGTAATTTCTAACTCACTACCATCACTATTTAAAAAGTAATCTCCGATTGCTATATCAGTCGATTGTTTCCAACTCCAAGTATCTCCTGTTTTACAAAAGAATTTTCCACCTCCGTGTATGGTATGTGGAATCGCAGGGACTTTTATACTTCCGTTGATTAAATAATAACCATATTCTCTATTGTTAATTGTCTCAACGACAATGGAACCAGAAGAAACTGAACCACTTAAATCTGTCGTTGTATAACTTTCCCAACTTATACCTTCTGATTCATCTGGCATACCAATCGGTTGATATGATTTAACAACATCACCAACTTCTACATCTTGTATTTGTTTTGTTGAACCATCATACATATTGATTAAACTTCCACTTGCTACTATTCTTAAAAATCTTGGTTGTGGGTGATATACTTCACTTCCTGACATAATGAACTGACTTGAGTTAGTTATACTTTGGTTAACATCTTGTCCCGCGTTTATAATCTCCGTTGGTGTTGCCCAATAATATTTTTTATTAGTGAGTAAATGTCCTCTTCCACCACTATAACTACCACTTGATATTATAAACTTTTCAGTTATGTTCCCATTGTCTACTGCGTCTTGATATGTAGTGGTTCCTGATTGATATTTTCTAAATCCTATGTCGTGAGTTCCTAATGATGAGTGAGCTGATGGTTTTTTTATAACATAATCAGGAAAATTATCATTAGGCGTAAAGTTATCTTTATCAAATAAAGGTATCAAACTTGCACTTTCGGGTGATGATGATAAAATAGTTCTAAAAGAACTTTTGTTAAACGAACCACTCGCAATGTTTAACAAGGTATCATCACTATACCAAGGTGTTCCTATGAATAAATGAAACTTATCTAAGTGGTCTGAGTTTCCTCTTTGTGAAAAATATGTTATTGAAGTGTTATCATTATTCTCAAAATTTACTGAAATGTTGTGTCTTGCAAAACTCGCACTAATCAATGGTTCTTGAAAGGAAGAAGGATTGTGTTTAACACTATCATTTTGTCCGTAAATGTATGCTGTTGTGCAACTTTGAGATGCTGCATAATTTGAAATTTTATCAAATGTATCTTCTTGTCTTGATAAATAACCACTAACTCCACAAGCAGTATTCATTTCACTAAAGTAAATGTCGTTAGAACCTGTCTCTATGAAGTAATCAACACCCATAAGGATACTAACATTAGTATTTGATGGCCAACCACCGGCACTACCTGTGATATGATTTAATAAATTTGTTATTTTTGTTTCAGCTGACATAATTTTTCCTACTTATAAATATCAATTTAGTCCATTTTAGTAAAGATATTCTCTTTCATAACCGATAGTGCTGGTTTATTCCAATCCTCTAACTTAATCATAGCAGTATCGTATCCTTGTTGTTTGATTTCATTACATCTCAACCATACTAAATCACTTCCTAAACCTTTATTTCTATGTTCTGGCATTACATAACGATTGCATAAATAAGGATATCGTCTATTCCAATCTATAAAACACCAACCACCCTCAACTAAATAAAATGACCAGTTATTTTGTAATCTGTGGTGTAAGTCAGATAAATTCCACTCTTCCCAATCTTTACCAAATGAGTCTTTGAATTCGTTCAACTCTCTTAAAATATCTATTTGAACTTCGTTCCATTTCATTTGTTCCCAATTGTTAAACTCTTGATACTTAGGAACTTCTCGTGGTTCGTAATTATTTAAATCTATCTTGTAATACATCTTTTATTTTCTCTGCGTATCTTTTATGTGATTCTGGTCCTGGATGCATTTTATCATCTGCCATATCAAATACCTCAAAGTGAACATCAAAGTATTCTCGTGGTAAGTCTCCGTCCCAAGTTCCCCATATAATTTTATCACGACCTACAAATCTATTTATTAACTCATAGTTATGTAAGAAATTATAGTAGTTATTGTATTCATTAATACTTACTTTTTCTTTTACTTCCCAAGCTTTATAAATAACTCCATCATCATCAAACCAAGTTCTTCTAAAATAGTGCGGGACCGTAATGATAAAAATTTGTCGTCTTGATTCTGGCATATAAACCTCTGATAAAGTCTTTGCTGCGAAGTCTAAACCTGTTCCACCTGCTCCATAATTATGAATTGTTGTATCTTTATCACCTAACAAATGTGGAAATGATTGTTCTTGTTCTAAACACCAACCATAAGTCCAACTACAACCAAAAGTATAGATTTGATATTTTGCATTTTCATCATTGTAGATTGGGTCTTCTTGTCTACCACCCTCTAATCTACCATTATTATTTTCATAGATATTAAGTGCTTCTAAATGGGATTTTACATACTCTCCTTTATCATTCACATAAATAAAATTACCCTCATCATCTTTGTGTTGATAAAGTTTAAGACCGTGTTCTCCCTTTGGATATCCATCTCTCTCTTTTGTAGTCACTCTATGATTGTCATAGTAAAACTTTTCTACATTATATTTTATTTTTTTATCCATTCAATAGTATTGGTTTTGATTTATAATTTCTTGTTAATTGTTTTTTCGTTGGATATGTAAACTGATATTTATACAACCCGTTTGCAACTTCTTCATACTCTTTTACTTCTTTTATTAATTCGTCATTAATAAATAGTTTGAAATCAATGTTTAGTTTTTCCACTACAAACTTTTCAATACCATTTCCTACACCCCAAGCACTTGGATAATTATCATAAATATAAATAGGTTCTGTGTCCCAATGTGATATATCAATCAGTAAACCATACTTTACACCAATGATTCTGGCTTGATATAATAGATTCTTTACTTCTTTTAGATTAGGTTTGCCAGTCAGTATAATGTCAATATCAGTAGTTTCCCATTCTTCTAACCAACCACCAGTAATCCATATTTTGTAGTTATTAGTCTCTGGAAGTGATAGGAATTCTTCTCTCCATTGGTTAAACATTTCATCTGTCGGTATTTTTTTACTAAGTGTAAACTCTAAACTACCAAGTTTATATTTGTTCTTCACTATACCAACCACTCTCTCTCATAATATCTTTGATTTTTTCTGCGTATGCTGCGTGAGATTCTACACCTGGATGTCTCCCTGCTAAATCATATAAATCAAAAAATATATCAATCATATGTTTTGGAATTTCGTCGTCCCAAGTTCCCCATATAATTTTATCTCTACCGATTAAACGATTTAGAATTTCGTAATGATGATAGAAATATAAGTAGTGATTGTATTCATTTTCCTCTGCGGCTCTTGGTTTATCCCAACATCTACGAGCCACTCCGTTGTCTTCAAAATGCATTCTTCTAAAACTATGTGGAATTGTAACAACATAAATGAAGTTTTGATTTTCTTTGTGATTAAACTCTTGATAAACTTCTGTTATTTTTTTCACACAATAATCTAAACCTGTTTTTCCTGCTCCGTAATTCCATACTGAAGTATTTTCGTCTCCTAATAAGTGAACAAAAGTTTCCTCTTGTTCAACATCCCAACCATAAGTCCAACTATCTCCAAAACAATGTATTTGTAATGGAGCGTCTCTGTCATTATATTTTGGGTCCTCGATTCTACTTCCGTGTAGATAATATGCTTTATCTAAATCAAGTTTTACGGGTTTAGTATCTTTACCTGCTCGATTATATCGTAAATCGATTTCAGGTATGGTTCCGTCTGCGTTAGCATTTACAACCCTTTTATTGTCATTGTAATACATTTCAACATAGTTAATAGTTTGGTCAGAATATAATGTATCTGCGTCTATGATACCACTTTGTTTACTTGAAGGTGGTTTCCAATCTATTACTTTTCTTACTTTATCGACTATTCCCACTATTGTTCTCCTATTTGGTCTATCATATTTTTTGGAATTTTTCCACAATTGCCACAACTAAACACTTGCATTGGAATTAGTGCTTCTTTTCCTGTCGGTGACATCAAGGCAGATATTTTCTTTAAGAAAAATGCCTGTATGAACGATGCGTTTCCACAATCATCACAAGTAATTGTATCTGCTTTTGATATATCTATTTGAACTTGTTTTTGTGGCATTCCCTCTGGATGACTACTCATTTTATACTCCCTATAATCTCTACAAACATAGCCATAATATTGATTTCTTTATCCACCACGACTGCGTCTGATTGTTGATATTTACTCAAAATCAATATACACTCGGCGATATGTCCTGCCCCCCAATCATCTACGGTGTCAAACAATAATCTGAATAAGTCAGAAAAGTCTGATACTTTTGAATCTGCTAACAATTGTCTAATGTTTTTAAATGAGTTTTTCTTGTCTTGTGTTTTTAATATTTCTAACACCTCTAATTTATAATCATTTTGAACAATAGTATTTTCATCAATTGTCAATTGAGAGTTTACAACTTGTCTTTGAGCACCATTGATTACTCGTCTAATATCTGGATAACCACCATTTACAATGGTAGCTATATCTTTAACATCATACTGAATAGTTTCATTATTCAATATATTTGCCAGATGTTGTGCGACTTGTTTTCTATCAGGTGGAACTATCTGAAACGATTGACAACGACTTTGTATCGGGTCAATTATTCTTTCCACATAATTACAAGTCAATATAAAACGACAATTCTTTGAGAAAGTTTCCATAAGATTACGAAGTGCTGCTTGTGCATTTGGTGTAATGTAATCACACTCGTCCAAGATAATAACTTTCATATCTTTGAAACCTAATGTTGATGCGAAGTTCTTGACTTTCTCACGAACCACATCTACACTATTCTCGTCTGATGCGTTTATATATAAATAGTCACAATCAATATTATTAACCAATAGTTTTGCAAGAGTGGTTTTACCTGTTCCTGCTCTACCGAATAATAATAGATGTGGTATATCACCTGATTCGAGATATACCGACACCTTAGATTTTAAGTGGTCATTACCAATATAATTGTCTAACTTGTTTGGACGGTATTTCTCCACCCATAAACTATGTTTTAGACTTTCCATTAGTTAACTGCTTGTGTTGATACCAAGAAATATTCTGAATCATAATTGTCGATTGAGAACTTAATTCTTGATAACCCTTGTGAACTAACTTCTAATGTTGCACTTTCACAATCTTTGTTTGCACTTAAGATTGATGCGAACATATTTGCATTGAAACTGATTGGTTCCATTAACTTGAACTTTGTAGTTTCAACCGGAATAGTAACACGATTAGATGCGATACTTGCATATCCAATCACAATCTGTGTTTCATCATTTTCCGTTAATATCGTAAAGGTTTCGGCTTCTGATAAAGCTCCTTTACCACTAATAAATGTATTGATGAAATGTGCGTCTACCTTGATACCTAACTCAAATGAATCTGGTAGATTCTTAAGTTCTGGTGGTGTTGGTATAACTGACAAATCACTCAACATATATTTAGATTTTGTTTTTCTTTTAGTATCTTCTAATTCCATAGAAATAAACTTATCACCTGCTCGTGATAAACTTACATCAACATCATCTCCCAATACTGATAGTAAAGAACTTAATTGTCCTGTATTGTAAACTCCAAGTTCACAAGGTTCTAAGTGTTTAAATTTACTTAAAACTACTTTACCCACGACTGACTTATCACCTGAGATAAATCTTGTTGCTAAACTATCACCATTAGAAACCCACTTAGTAGATTTTATTTCTCCACCTAGCGTGTATTTGTTGATGAAATTAGTTAATTGAGATTTGTTCATTGTAACTCCTATTTGGTTTATATATAAATATCATTTGTTAATCCGAAAATCAAAAAAACTTTTCCATTGATTTGATTTTTTTGTTTTCTACCTCAATAGTTTCTATTGGTGGTATAAATTCTTCTTTGTTTTTTGGGTATGCTTTACAATCGTGTTTCAATTGTTTTCTCATCTTTTTGTTTTCTCTTGATGAACCCAAGAAATATAAGTATCTGTGTTTAGGTGCTTCTCTTTTTCTGTAAAATGTATGTCCTATTTGTTCTTTCAAGTGTTCTACATTATGACTTCCATATCTTGAAAACACCGTACGACTATGTATCCATTTATGTGGTTCTCCCAATGATACTGAATAGTTTGGCATTAATTGTATATCACGACAATCTTGATACAACCAATTAGTCGCCTGATAAATTGTTCCTAAGTGCATTTGTTCCGGGTCTGCATAACTGATTAACATTTTAATATCACTGGCATTTTGTTTTAACCACTTGAAAGATTTACCCATACTTAATGATTCAATATTCTTTCCGTATCCGTCATCAATGTATAATCTTGTCAACTCTAATACTTCTTCTTTTTCTAATGTAGGTAACATAGATTTGACTGCCGAACGACCAACCGGATAACCATAAGTCATACAACCAATTAGTTTCTTTTCTTTCTCATCATAGAATTTGTGGTCGTCTTCTCCAACATAGTAAATACCCAAAGCATATCTACACATACTAAATGCGTGAGTGTAGTGTTTTTCAATAATCATTTTCTTGGCTACTGAACTTGGTATCTCCTCAATGTAAACTGAATCTGCTTTTACATACATTAAAAAAACCTATTCATTGATGTTGTTTTGTCTTCTACTCCACCCCAATGCATTGCTTTGTAAAACATACCGAGTTTCTTTGACATCGCCTGTTCATACATTTTGTTGTGGTCTATATAATTTTTGATTAATTCTAATATTTCTTTTGGGTCCTCGTGTCCTTTGAATGCGATAGAGTCAAATCCAAACTGATTCTCTTTTAAATACACCCATTTAATCTTACTACCATTTGTAATCTTTTCATATTTCTTACCCTCATACCAATGGTCAATCAATGAATTGTAATTGATTGCTGCTTTGACGTGGACCGGCGCACCTTTCTTGTATTTACTAAATGATGACTCCTCATCTTTTACCTCATACTTTCCAATACCTTTTACACCGATTGGATTCGCCATAACTTCATACGATAGATTATGCATATTTCTTTTGAACAATGATATTCTTTCGTCTATCTTTTCTTTTGGAACATTTGCCAGAATATCATCTAATACATTTGACAATAACTCTTTCATAGCGACTGCGAAATTACTTCTAATGGTATCCAATCCTTTAACGTGAATCTTATTTACTTTACGACCTGCGTCATTAATGATTCGTAATCCGTATCGTTTCTTCGTAATGAATAAACCTGTCTTTGCGATTACCTCTTGTTTAATATCAAAAACGTGGTCTGTTACATTACAAAACTTCTTTGCAAAGTAATTATAACTCTCGTTCAGATAATCTTGAACCTCTGCACAAATCTCCATAATTCTTTGTGTCATCATAGTTTCAGATAGTTCTTGGTTTGGAAATCTCTTTTCAACCAATGGAACCGCAGATGCGAAAATAGAGTCAGTATCAATGTAGATAACATAATCTTCGTTTGTTTCTAACTCATTGTTATAGAAATGATTAGTAATCTTTTTACTGAACTTAATCAATTGTTGACCTGTCAATGTGGTTGCCTCTGCATTATCCAAATCATAAAATCTAAATACTGGCAATCCCAATACACCATACAATGAGTTCAATACAATCTTTTGAATATGTTGTCGTCTATCAAAGTATTCTTCTTTTTCTTTATCACCTTGTTCGTGATATTTCTTTACGAGTTTTCTCATCTCAACTCTTTCATTGAACCACTTCTCTAACAATGCAGGTATCAACCCTTGTTTGTCTGTTCTATACATTACTCCGTTGGATGCGATTGATACATTTGATTTATCAAAATAATCTTGTAGTTCTGTTTCGGTCATCTTACCAATTTCTCTACCCTCTTTATTACTAAGTGAGTATGTTTTCTTGTTGGTTGCTTTCAAGAATTGTTCTTCATTCCAACCCTCTACTTTACCAATCTTTGTTTCAGGTGATATATTTAAGGACCTAATCACACTCGGATACATTGATGTAATGTCCAAGTCATAAACCCAATCGTGTTTGCCAGATTGTGGTTCTTGAACATAGGCACCTGCAAACTTCTCATCTCCTAATTTTTTTGGTCGTCTTGGTTTGTTTGGTGCTACTACACCAATCTTTTTTAGATAAACTAATATCGCTCCCTCTAACCAACGACTTGACATATTAATATCTTCATAAGGTATGTGTCCAAGATGAGCAATACCTCTGGCAATCTCAATAAAGTTTAACTTCTTATCTAACTCAACCAATATCTTTACATCTCGAATATTGTAATCTATAAATGTCTGTAAGTCATTATCGTATAAATCATTAAGTGTTCCCTCATACTCAACCTTTTTCATACCGACTTCTACTTCTCCAATATAATCTAAACGATAACTTGACTGCATTGTAAATGTAAATTGTCTATATAGTTGTAAATAATCTAATGATGAAACACCGGCGATTGTGTGTTTCTTTTTATATTCTGAATAAATAACTTGTGATATTGGTGATAAAAGGTTTGCTAATTCAGGCCCTAACACTCTGACTGCTCTATTATATAAATAAGGAATATCAAAGAACTCTGAATTCCAACCACTAATAATTGTAGGTCTAATCTCTAAATACTTTTGAAAGAACTTGTTTAACATCTCGTATTCAGTTTCATAAAACTCTACAACTTCCTCTCCCTTTTCATAACTTTCAATTCTTTTGTGTGGGTCGAAACAATAAGTGAAATACTTCTTTGTTATACAATCATACAATGCGATTGATGTGATTGGATTATATGCTTTCTGAACATCAGGAAATCCCTCGGTTACCTCGACCTCAATGTCAAAAAACATAACTCTATGACCTGTTGATGATTCATCTGAATCTGTGTATTGGTCAACCAAGAATCTGGTCATTGGTGGAATATCACTCTCGTGAAGTGTTGGGTCATCTTTATCAAATGTTGTTGTTCTTTTTAGTCTTTCTCCGTATAGACTGATGTGTTGTCCGTTTCTATCTTTAACATATGCATATTTGTTATAAGGGATAGTGACATACCCTTTGGTATCGTCCCATAAATGCATTTTGTTTTTTCTAACATCAAACCAGATATTTTGATACAAGTATAACTCCTTTTGGTTGTAAGATTCCGTTAATAAATATAAGAATAAATTTTGTAAATGTCAAGTATTTTTTGTGGGGGCGAACTTAATCGCCCCCATAGAATTAGAAGTTAATAGTTAATCCAATGTTTGCATATCTTGGTGTTCCCAAGAATACTTCTGCGTTATGTGCTAAGTGTTGCTTAGAACCATAACTATTGTATCTACTATTATCAACTGCGTCTTGAACAAATACCTCATCAAGAACATTA
>Ga0160423_10002705_pt1 | contig 14761 bp, 16 predicted proteins | sample CRUFie14St8metaG_FD_108191 | JGI IMG/M metagenome (GOLD analysis project Ga0160423, IMG submission 108191) | Marine microbial communities from the Costa Rica Dome - CRUD Field 142mm St8 metaG | ecosystem: Environmental > Aquatic > Marine > Oceanic > Photic zone | place: Costa Rica: the Eastern...
GTAAATTTGTCCACCAGGAAGTGAAACTGGAGATCCTCCAAGTTTACCGATAACTTGTCCACCTAATCCAGGCATACGCATTTTAAGACCTTTGAAGTCATTAGGGCTTCTAATTTTCTTGTTGAACCATCCACCCATTTGAACTCCTGTGCTTCCACACATAAAGTTTTTTAGACCAAACTTGTCTGATAGTTCATCCCATAACTGTTGACCACCAGCAAATCTAATCCATGCGTTCATTTCAGTGTAAGTGAAACCGAAAGGTACAGCTGTGAAGTAACCCCAAGCTGGATCTTTTTTAACCCAGTAGTAGTCAGCAGCGTGATACATTTGAGAGTTACCAGATGCAACTTCATCAAATGAGTCAAACGCTTTAACCCTTTCGTTTGCTGCATAGTAAGTGACTTGAATTCTTCCATCACTCATGTCTGTAATTCTTTGAGCAAATCTTTGTGCACCAGTTCCAAGACCTGGGAAATCTCTTCCCCAAGTAGCTACCATAGAAGCTTCTATTCTTTCTTTGGCAACAGCTGGAGCAGCTAAAGATGATGCAGCAGCAACAGCAACACCAGTTGCAGCAGCAGCTTTAAAGAATTTACGTCTTGAAGGTGATTTTCCCTTCAACGATTTTTTTTCTTTAATCATTATTTCTCCTCTTTAGTTAATTAACTTTATAAAATTAATCATATAAATAGCTTAGAGTCATTCTAAAAACTTATAAAAATACATTTAAATACAATTTTAAATTGTATTTTAATTGTTCAAAGGATCGTTTATTTAGACTAGTTTACTTTATTCTTGCAATTTCCAGTTTTAAAAAATTCGTCTAGATTATCAATTGCAAGATTTGCCATTGCAGTCCTAGTTTCTTTCGTTGCACTACCTAGGTGTGGGAGAATGAAAGCGCTTTTGTGCTTTAGGTATCCTGGGTTTAAATTGGGTTCATTTTTATAAACATCTAGCCCCACCGCATAAACTTTTCTTCTCTCTAAAGCGTCAATTAAAGCTTCATCATCAACAATATCGCCTCTTGCAACATTGGTAACAACCGCACCTTTTGGTAAGTATTCAATTGTATCTTTATTTATCATATCAACTGTTTCTTTTGATGCCGGACAGCATATCGATAAAACATCAGATACAGATAATAAATCTTTTAAATTATCATGATAAATTGCACCTTGTTCTTTATCATCAGATAATTTTGAACGGTTATGATAGTGAATAATCATACCCAAGGATTTTGCTATCTTCGCAATTTTTTGTCCAATTCTTCCCATTCCTAAAATTCCAAGTCTTGCTTCTGTTAATTGTTTGCCAATTAAATAATCAGCAGACCATTTCCAATTACTCTCCCTTGCGGCCTCTATTCCTTCAGAAGCTCTTCTGCATGCACCCAAAATTAATAAAATTCCAATTTCGGCTGTTGCATCTGTTAAAACGTCAGGTGTATTTGTTACAGCTATTCCTCTTGCTTTTGCGGCCTCTAAATCTATGTTTCCAAAACCGACTGCAAAATTTGAAATAATTTTTATAGTTTCTGGTAATTTTTTTATTGTTTCGGCATCAAGTTTATCTGTTAAAGAAGATAAAATTCCATCTTTACCATCACTTTGTTCAATTAGTTTTTTTTGTGAATAAAGTTCATCATTTAAATTTAAATTTACATCAAAGATTTTTGAAGCTTTATCTTCACATGACCTTAACAATCTTCTCGTTACTAGAATTTTTTTCATATTAAATCCTATTTAAAATTTTTGGTTTAGGTCCTCCTGTATACCAATCTAATAGTTCTATAGTATGCAAAATTGGTACATTGGTACCATTAGATATTTGGGTTATGCAACCAATATTTCCCGTTGAAATAATTTGAGGCTGTGTACTCTCAATATTTTTAACTTTATCCCTCAAAAGTTTTTTTGCAATTTCAGATTGAAGAATATTATATGTTCCCGCTGAACCACAACAAAGATGTCCGTTGGGAACCTCTAATATTTCATTGTCAGTTTTTTGAAGTAAGTTAATCGGCTCATTATGAACTTTTTGTCCATGCTGCATAGAGCAGGCTGAATGATAAGCTATTTTATATTTTTTATTTTTCTTTTTTATTTTTAACTTCAAACTCTCGGATAAATATTCAGTAACATCTTTACTTAACTCAGATATTTTTTTTGCTTTTTCTTTTAGTTTTTTGTTATCTCTAAATATAAATCCATAGTCTTTTAAAGTAGTCCCACATCCTGAAGTATTTGATAAAATAGCATCTAGGTTGCCTTTTTTGTGCTCTTCATACCAAGTTTCAATATTATTTACAAAGTCTGAGTTTGCATCTGCTTCTTTTCCAAGATGATGATTTAATGAACCACAGCATCTTATTTTTTTTGGAACAACTACTTCAACTCCATGTCTATTTAAAAGTCTTATAGTTGACTCATTGATTTGAGGTGACAATTCTTTTTGTACGCATCCTGTAAGGAGCGCAACTCTAGCAATTTTTTTTCCTTTTGCAGGGTATTTTTCTTTAACTTTTAATATTTTTTCAGGAAAGGAGGTTGGCATCAATTCCATCATATTTTTTATTTTTTTTGGAAATATAAATTGAAATATTTTTCCTAATCTAACTAAATAACTTGTTAACTTGAAATAATTGGTATTAGGCAAAACTTTGGATAAAAAATTTCTTAAAAATTTATCAAAAAACGGTCTTTCGTAATTTTTCTCAATATATTTTCTACCATGGTCTATGACATGCATATAATTAACACCAGCCGGACAAGTAGTCATGCAGCTGTAACAAGAAAGACATCTATCAATATGCTTTACAACTTTTTCTGTTGGTTTTTTTTCGTTTTCCAACATATCTTGAATTAAATATATTCTTCCTCTAGGTCCATCTAGCTCATCACCTAATATTCCATAAGTTGGACAAGTTGCATTACACATTCCACAGTGAACACATTTCTTAAAAATTTTTTCCGTTGACCGATTATCTTTATCTTTAAGTTGATTTTCTGAAAAATTAGTTTGCATTAAATTTCTCTATACATTTTTCCAGGATTAAATAATCCTTTTGGATCAAAACTTTCCTTAATTTTTTTTGATATCATCAATCTTGTTTCATCGATAGTGAACAAAGTGTCTTTAAAATCAAAATTCCCTGATTTTTTTAGTATGGTTAAATAACCGTTATTTTCAATTACAAACTTCTTAATCGAATTTATTTTTTCATCTTCTTGATCAGCAACTTCGATCCAAAATAAGGATCCGCACCAATCTACAAAGTATTTATATTTTTTGCTAAGTAATTTTAAAAAAAGTTCACACTTTGCTGGTGGCATAACTACTCTTAGAATATTATTTTTTGTATTAGTGAAAATCTCCAAATTATTTACTTTTTCCCAAAATGGGACTGACTGATAAACATCCAAAATAGATGTTTTAAAATTTTTTAAATCGAGCTCTTTTTTTAATTCTTTTAACCTCTCATTTATTGATGTTTTATTCCCCTCAATTCTAAATCCTAAAAAAGAACCCTCTTGATCTAAATCATTAAATTTAAAGACTTTTCTTTTTGTTAAATCGTATTTTTTATTTTTTGGCTCCTCTGGAATAAATGCTGCTCCTGATACTTCGTTGCTAGAACTTAAAATCTTATCAAATAAAACAGGAATTTTTTTTATATCTTCAGTGTAAATTATTACTGTTATTTGAGATTGTTTTTTAGGAGATACTTTAAGAGTAATTTCCGTTAAAACTACCAAAGTTCCAAAAGATCCAGAAATTAATTTGGATAGATCATATCCTGTAACATTTTTAACAACTGTGCCTCCAGATTTAATTATATCACCTTTGCCATTAACTCCTTTAAATCCTAAAATATGATCTCTAACGCTTCCGACTTTGTATCTTCTTGAGCCTGCAAAATTACACGCAACATAACCACCCACTGTTCCCTTGTCTGAAGTTCCTTTATTTAAATATCCAAAATCTATTGGCTCAAATGCTAATTGCTGATTATTTTGGTCTAATATTTTTTCAACTTTTTCTAAAGGAGTTCCTGCTTTAACTTTAATATAAAGTTCTTCTTTTTTGTATTCTATTACACCAGACATATTTGACAGATTTAGTGTTTTTGCTGTTTGTAAATTATACCCAAAATTTTTTTTGGAACCTGTGCCAACAATTTCTATTGGTAACTTCTTTGAATATATTTTTTTTATTAATTCTGCTACTTCAGGCTCAGAACTAGGAAAATAAGTATTAGAATCTAGGGAGATCTGGGAATTTTTCTTCTCCTCTGTGGACATGAACCCTTCCTTCCTCTGCACATTTTCTTAAAATTGGATAAACTTTTCCTGGATTTAGAAGATTTTTTTCATCAAGAGATTTTTTTATATTTAGTTGTTGTTGAATATCGTTGTTATTAAAAGATTCACACATTAATTCTCTTTTTTCAATACCAACTCCATGTTCTCCCGTTAAAGCACCACCGTATTTCACACATGCTTTTAAAATTTCAGCTCCAAATTCTTCGGTTTTTCTTAACTGCTCTTTATCACTGCCATCAAACATTATTAATGGATGAAGATTTCCATCTCCTGCATGAAATGCATTTGCAACAGCCAGATTATATTTTTTTGAAAGTTCATTTATTTCTTTTAAAATTAAAGATAGCTTTCCTCTAGGAATTGAACCATCCATACAATAATAGTCAGGCGCCATTGCTCCACATGCTGGGAATGCAGCTTTTCTACCAGACCAAAACGCCATTCTTTCTTTATCATTTTTGCTTAATTTCATACTGTTAGAATTATTTCTTTTTGCAATTTCACTAACTTGTTTAAGTAAGTCATCAACCTCGGATTTTGTTCCATCTAACTCAACAATCATTAAGACTTCTGCATCCTTTGGATAGCCTGCTTTTGCAAATTTATCTGTAGCATCAATAAGAGCTTTATCCATAATTTCCATTCCTGCTGGAACAATCCCACTTGAGATAATATCTGATACACAATTTCCACCATCCTCAATTGTTGGGAAACCAATTAATGCCGCTCTTACTGATTGTGGTTTTTTTAATATTTTAACAGTTACCTCTGTTATTACTCCGAGTAATCCTTCTGATCCACATAACAAACCTAAGATATCATAACCTTCTTGGTCTAAAGTTTTTCCACCAATCCTTGATACGGTTCCATCCATCATAACCATTTCTACACCCAAAATATTATTTGTTGTTGTTCCATATTTTAATGAATGTACTCCACCAGAATTTTCCGCAACATTACCACCTATCGAACATGCTAACTGACTAGAGGGGTCTGGTGCATAATAATAACCTTTATGCTGCACTGCATGAGTAATACCTAAATTTGTTACTCCTGGTTGGGTAACGACACATTTATTGTCAAAATCAATTTCTAAAATTTTGTTAAATTTTCCAAGACCTAAAAGAATTGCATCTTGTAAAGGTAGTGCGCCTCCGGACAAACCAGTTCCAGCACCTCGTGGTATTACTTTAATATTTTCTTTATAACAATATTTTAATATTTCGCTTACTTCATTTGTGTTTTCTGGTAAAACTACAGCAAGTGGGGTTTGTTTGTATGCAGCAAGAGCGTCTGTCTCGTAAGGTTTTATCTCATCGTTTTCGCTTAAAATATTTTCTTCTTTTGTAAATTTTTTTAAGTCTGAAACAATTAAGTTTTTTCTCGAGACTGTAGCTTTATCTATTTTTGGTAAAGCAAGTTCAGTCATTAATTTTATCCAAGCATTTTTTTAATATTTTCTAAAGCTTGAGAAATATTATCTCTAGAGGCAGCAAAACTAAATCTCACATAATCTTGGCAAGTTTGGCCAAAAGCTGTACCAGGCACAATTGCTACTCCTGCTTCATGCATTGCTTTTTTGCAAAATTCACTTCCGCTCATTCCTGTTCCACTTACATTCGGAAATGCATAAAATGCTCCGCCTGGCAAACTGCAAGTTACTCCTGGAAGATCATTCAGACCTTGATGGATCATATCTCTTCTAGCGGTAAATTTTTTCATCATTTCATAAATAGAGTCGTCTGGTCCATCTAATGCTGCAATTCCAGCATATTGTGCAGCTGCATTCACGCACGAAACACTGTTAATTAAAAGTTTGTTTACATGTTCAACTAAATGTTCTGGCCAGAAGCTCCAACCTAATCTCCAACCTGTCATTGAATATGCTTTACTCCAACCTTCTAAAACAATTAATCTGTCTCTTAATTCAGGATAGTTAAAAAATGTGGGCATTTCTTTTCCGTCAAAAACTTGTCTACTATAAATTTCGTCACTTAAGATTGTTACATGTGGATGTTTTTTTAGTCCCTCAGCTAATTTGTCTATTTCAGATCTTTCTACAAAACTTCCTGTTGGATTATTAGGGTTAATTAAAATCAATAATCTTGTTTTATCAGTTATCAAAGATAAAATTTTATCAGCTGTAAATTTTAAATCCTTATCTTCTGTTAAATCATAAGGAACAGCTTTAGCGCCAGAATAATTTATCATAGATTCATATATCGGGAAAGCTGGTGTTGGGTGAATGATTTCGGCACCAGGTTCTCCATAACACATAATCGCATAATACATAGTTGGTTTTCCACCAGGCATTATTAAAATTCTTTCTGGGTCAATATCTGTATTATAAAGTTTTTTTACTTTTCTAACTACAGCTTGTCTACATTCGGGTATTCCGTTTGACAAAACATAACCATGATGACCATCATCTAAAGCTTTTTTTGCAGCATCAACTACGTGCTGTGGAGTTTTAAAATCAGGCTGACCTAATCCTAAATGTATCATCGGTTTGCCTTGTGCTTCTAATTTTTTTGCCTCAGCTAAAACCGAAAATGCACTTTCAGTTCCCAATCTATTTAAAGCTTTTGCTAATTCCATCATAATTATTTCCTATAAATTATTTTAGTTTCGTTTAGTTCGTTTAAATTTTTGCATCCCATTAGTATCATATTTCTTCTGATTTCTGCTTGCATATTATGTAGCAATCTTTCTACCCCTTCTTGACCACCTGCCCCCAAGCTAAATAGGAAAGCTTTACCAAAACTACATGCTTTTGCTCCAGCTGCAAGTGCCTTTAAGACATGTGTTCCTCTTCTAATACCTCCATCAAGAATAATTTCTAATTTATCTCCAACAGCGTCTGAAATAGCTTTTACTTGATCAAATGGTGATCTTGATCCATCAAGTTGTCTGCCCCCATGATTAGATATCATTACTGCTGTGCAACCAATATCAATTGCTTTTTTAGCATCTTCTACAGACATAATTCCTTTTAGAGCCATTGGACCATTCCATTTTTTTATACAATATTCTGCATCCTTCCAATTCATGGCAGGATCATATTGCTCATTTATATATTCCATCACAGACTTTGCAATATTAGTACCTTTGTCTGTCTTGTCTTTTAGATTTGCTAACTCAAATTTTTTATTTGTAAAATAATTAAATACCCACTGAGGTCTCATTGCAAAGCTCATTAAACTTTCCAAAGTAAATTTTGGTGGGGTTGTAAATCCAGTTCTATGATCTCTTTCTCTGTTACCTGCAACAAGCGTGTCAACGGTTATACACATACCATCAAAGTTTGCTCTCTTACATCTATCAATCAAATCATCTGTAATTGATTGATCTTTGTGGATGTACAACTGAAATAATTTAGGTCCACTAGAAATATTGGCAACCTCTTCAATTGAAAAAGAGGCCATTGTTGACATGCTATACATTGTATTAAAATTTGCAGCAGCACGTGCTGATGCTTTGTCCCCTTCAGGGTGATAAAGACTTTGCATAGCTGTTGGTGATAAGAATATTGGCATATCAATTTTTCTACCAAATATTTCTGTTGATAAATCTGGTTCGCCAACACTGTTCAGTATGCTTGGAACTAAATCACAATCATTAAAAGCGTTTGTATTTCTATTGAGAGTAATTTCATCATCTGCTCCTCCATCAATATAATGAAATATAGGAGCAGGTAATTTGCTCTTTGCTAATTTTCTAAAGTCTTCAAAATTATAACAATCTTTTACTCTCATAATTGTAATAAATTTTAGTATCTCTTGATATAATTAAACATATAACTATTAGCCCCAGGATTTTTATTACCTAAGCTTGCATTAGATATATGGTTATATGATATTCCTATTTCACTATTAGATGAAATATCAAAAGTAAATTGTATTTCTGTTTTAAATTCAATTACATGTCCTAAGTCTTTTCCATCTCCCTTAGAGTATAGTCCGGGAGTGAAACTTGGTGTAAATGTTACTGACCCTGATTTTTTTGGAATTTGAAATCCTGTATAAACATAAGCTGCATCATCAGCAGTAATAAAGGCACCAGTAACTGGTTGCAAAGTTCCAAAAGAAGTTTCTCGGTATAAATCTTCATTTATATGTTGAATACCAAACAAATTTGATTTTTTTCCATCATCACTAAAATCAAACATTCCAGTATAGAAGCTCCACTTGTTCCCAGAAGAAGTCTCTGCATATGTCAAATTTGGACACAAAAAAACTGCAAACAAAAATAATTTAATTAATTTCATGATAATTTAACTACTTTATATTCACTTTTCTAAGAATTAAAAGTCCACCAAACATAAATAAAATAAGGGGTATTCCCCATAATAAAATTGTATTTTTATTAACTTCAGGATCATAAACTATCCATTCACCATATTTTTGTTTAAGGAAACTATAAACTTCTTCTTCACTGGCACCATTGCTTATTTTATTTTTAATTAATTTTTTCATACTTAAAGCAAATTCTGACTGTGAGTCATAAATAGACTGACCTTGACAAATTAAACATCTTAAATTTTTAGAGATGTTATCAATATTGATTTTATTTTCATTCGCCAATGCAATTGTATACAAAGCTTGGAACACAATTAAAAATAAAACAACAAATTTAATTTTTCTCATTTTTTTACTATATTCAAAATCTCGTTAAAATTATTTTGATTTAAAGGTCCTATGAACTTCTTGATAATTTTTTTTTCTTTATTTACTAAATATGTCTCAGGAACACCTATTGCGCCAAGTTCAATCGATTTTACACCGTCCCTGTCAATTAAAACTTCTTTATAAGGATTTCCAAGTTCAAGCAAAAATTTTTTTGCATTATTATTGTCATCTTTATAGTTAATACCAATAATATTTAAGTTGAAGCTTTTGCTCAAATTAATTAAATAAGGATGTTCATCTTTACACGGCAAACACCAGGATGCCCAAATATTAATTAGGGTGAAATTATCCTTTAAAAATAAATCATTAAGAAATAACTTTTTATCTGAATATAGTGACTGTAAAGTTAATGTATCTTCAATTTTAAAATGAGTTGTTTGGGGTAAATAATTATTCTCTTTTTTTAATCCTAAAAGAAGAATAAAAAAAGTTATAAAAATTAAACAAATTACAATTACTAAGTTCTGTTTATTTTTCATTTTTTTTTATTAAACTTAAAAGACCTCCAAAAGACATAATCAAAACTGACAGCCAAATCCACATCATTAAAGGTTTAAATTGATATCTTACGTTAAAATATCCATCGTCTTTAATTAAGCTAAAAACTAAAAAATTATCAGAAAAAATTGTTGATAAAATATCAGCTTCACTCGTTATAGTTTCTGGCTGGCTATAAACTCGTATTTCAGGTTTAAATTCAAAAGTATTTTTTTTTTCTTGAAGTTTAAACTTTCCTATTAAGGTTCTATAATTTGGACCATCTTTAATTTGAACATTCTCAAATATAATCTTCTTATTTAAAAAATACATTTCATCTCCAACTTTCATATTTGCAGAATTTTCTTTGGATAAAATTCCATTAAAAAGTACGCTTATTAGGAACAAACTAAATCCAAAATGAGAAATCTTTTGAGAATAAGAAGGATTTTTTTGGAAAAAGCTTTTTAGTACGTGGAAAAATAAATAAAAACTGAAAGTAAACAATAAAGTTGAAAATAAAAAGTTAGTGTCAGTTTTTAAAATAATTAAATAAGAAACAATTAAACAAATAGAAAAAATGATTAATTGTAAAAAATTTAGTGTTTTTTTCTCATTTTTTATCCACTTTAAATTTGGACCCATAGCCATAAAAAATAAAAAAGGAATTAGAAAAGGAATAATTAATTTATGATAAAATGGGGGTCCAACTGATATTTTAGAATTATTTATAACTTCAAGAAATATTGGATAGGCAGTTCCTACCAAAACAACAGATAAGAAATACATCATAAACCAGTTATTAACTAAAATACCTGTCTCTCTACTAATCAAAAAAGTTTTTTTAGATGAATCTGGAATTTTTTTTTGGTTAAAGAAAAAGATAAATATAGCTAGCAGCACAAGAATAAATAAAAACGATAATATAAAAATTCCTCTTGAGGGATCGTTTGCAAATGTATGAATCGAATTAAGTATTCCAGATCTGACTAGAAAAGTTCCACTCATACTAAGAGAAAATGTTGTAATGGATAAAATGATTGTCCAAGAGTGAAATAAATTTCGACTTTTAAGAACTACAATTGAGTGTAGTAATGCAGTTAAACAAAACCATGGCATTAAAGAAACATTTTCAACTGGATCCCAAAACCAAAATCCGCCCCATCCTAATTCATAATATGCCCATATTGATCCTAAAAGAATACCAATAGATAAAAATATCCATGAAATTAGTATCCATTCTTTAATATGTGCAGCCCAAATTTTATCTATTGTTCCACAAACTAGAGCTGCAAGCGATGATGAAAATATTATAGATGTTCCAACATAACCTACATAAAGAAGTGGCGGATGAATTGCCAAAGCTGGATCTTGTAAAATTGGATTTAAACCCAACCCTTCAGATGGAAGAGGGAAAACATTAATAAATGGGTTAGAAGTAAAAAGAATAAATAATAAGAAACCAAAGATAATTATTTGCTGAAATAGAATTGTTAGAATTCTATATCTAAAAAATAGTTTTTTTGATTTTATAAAAAATATGAACAAAAAAATTATGAGAACCAATAGCCATAACAATAAACTTCCTTCATGATTACCCCAAGTTCCTGAAACTTTGTAGAAAAGTGGTTTTAATGAATGAGAATTGTTATATGCAGTTAAATTTGAAAAATCAGAAAGTACAAATGCATAAATAAGAGAAGAAAAACTCAATATTGTCATAAATAATTGGACAGACAAAACTGAAAAAATTTTATTCTCTACCTTTTTTGGTGAGATAAATTGATTGAAGTAAGATTTATAAATTAAATATATAGAGCAAATTAAACAGATATATAATGAGTAACTTCCTAATTGATTAATCATTAATTTTTATCCTCTAAAGCTTGTTTGACTTCTGGTGGCATATAATTTTCATCATGTTTTGCTAAAATTTTATCTGCTTTAAAATATTTTCTATCTTTTAAATATCCTTCTGCAACCACACCCTTTTCTTCTTCAAATAAATTTGGGACTGCTCCACTAAATGATACGATTATTTCATTTTTAAAATCAGTAATAATAAACCTTAAATCTTTATTATTAATTTTAATTGATCCTTTTTTAACCATACCTCCTACTCTTATTTTTTTTTTATCAATTTGTGCTAAATTTTGAATATCTGTAGGAGATTTAAAATATACTACATTTTCTTTTAATGAGTTTATTATTAAATAAGTTATTAAAATTGCTGAAATAAAAACTAAAAAAATAAAAAAAGCTCTTAACTTGACTTTTTTACCATACATGAAGATTTAAAATTAAATCTTTGAAATTGAAGTCTTTACTAAAATACCTTTGTAAGTATTTTGTTTTTTTGCAATTTCAGCTTTTTCAGCCTCTAAATTTTTAAATTTATTCTCAAAAACTTTAAGCTCTTTATTTAGTTGAATTTTAATAACTGAATATAGGATGCTGAAACTTACAAGAGTAAATACAAATGAGGACCAAACATAAACCCCGTAACCATTCATATTTAAAATTTCATAAATCATAATCTATCTAATCCTTTATTCTTAATTTTTAGCAGTTCTGTATTATATTTCATTAAAAATATCAAAAGCGAAAAAAGTGCAAATGCCGCAGTCATTATTCCAAGCGGTACAAGCATTGTGGAGTGGATAGTCGTATCTTTTAAGACATTTACAGAAGATGGTTGATGCAAAGTAGACCACCAATCAACAGAAAATTTTACTATAGGAACATTTATTAGACCAAAAATTGCAATATATGAGCTTAATTTAATTGCTTTATCTTTATCTTTTTGTTCAAAAATTTTCCAACTAAGCATAAACATTAAATAAAATATTGCTAGAAGCAGCATTGATGTAATTCTAGCATCCCAAGCCCACCAAGTTCCCCATGTTGGTTTTCCCCAAATTGATCCAGTAACTAATGCAATAATATTAAAAACAAAACCTGATGGCGCTAAACTTTTTGTAATAAGTGAGAAATTTTTATTTTTAAAAATTAAGATTCCAAAAGATAGTGCTGATATTGTTGTAAATATACCTAATGAAATCCAAGCTGCAGGAACATGAACATACATTATTCTAACAGAGTCACTTTGTTTATAATCTTCTGGAGATAAAATTAATGCCTCAACCAATCCTAAAACTAAAACTGCAAAAAAAAGTGCAAAAACTACTTTTTGAAGTTTATTAATAATTTTAAGTGTATTGCTGGGATTAAAATAATTTAGCATTGTTTTTTATAACATAAAAAAATTGATTAAAATTTGGATATTTTAGCTGACTGAGAACACTGAGGGAGATAAATAATGGAGTTAATAAGCATTCTCAGTCAGAATATAACTTAAAGTACTGCATAGTTATGACTTTGGTTTGAATAAAATGTGTTTAAATGAAGGCCTTGATTTAATTAGAAGGTTTAAAATAACTTGAACCCTTTTTGCCTGAAAAAATCTCATTTATTAGCGGATGTTTTATTGGCTCATCAGAGTCATCGGTTAATAAGTTTTGTTCAGATACATAAGCTTCATAAGTTATTTCATCATTTTCAGCTAGCAAGTGATAAAAAGGCTGGTCTTTTCTTGGTCTCACATTTTTAGGTATAGATTGATACCATTCTTCAGAATTATTAAACTCAAAATCTACATCATAAATTACACCCCTAAAATCGAAGTGCTTATGTTTAACAACATCACCAATGGAGAATTTTGCCTTTTGAGTACTCACGAATTAAATATGGATATTTGAATAAAAAAATCAATAAAAAAAATATAATTGTTTTGTTAATCTGATAATATGTAGCAGTGAATAAATCTTTTTTAAAATTTGTTACTGATATTGGTCCGTTATTAATTTTTTTTTTCTTTTACTATAATAATGACAAAAATTTAAAAGTAGCAATACCTCCACTCATAGTTGCAACAGTAATAGCAGTACTGATTGCTTGGATTCTAGATAAAAAAATTCCAATGGTGCCACTATTGAGTGGAATTTTAATATCATTATTTGGAGGATTAACAATTTATTTCGATAATCCAATTTTCATTTATATGAAACCGACAATAATTAATGTCTTGTTTGCACTTGCGCTTTTTTTTGGAAAATATTTTACAGAGGAACCAATTTTAAAAAAAATATTAGGGAAATCAATGCCTTTAAGTGATGAGGGGTGGAAAATATTGAACAATAGATGGATGTATTTTTTTTTCGGTCTTGCGCTATTAAATGAAGTAGTCTGGCGAACACAATCAGAAGAATTTTGGGTAAATTTTAAAGTTTGGGGAATGCTTCCAATAACATTTATTTTTACTGCATTTCAAATAGGCCTTATTAATAAATATAAATTAAATGAATAGAAATTTAAAACTTGTAGTTAATAACGTCACAAATGTTGAAAAGACAAAATATTTTTTTGAAAAAAACGAACTTAAAATAATTCTAGATCTTTACGCAAAAATGGTATCTGAAGGATCTTGGAAGGACTATGGTCTTTCTATATCAAGTAAGCAAGTAAGTTTTAGTGTTTTTAAAAATGCAGCTGAAAACGCTATCTATAAAATCTGTAAAAACTTCAAACCTTCTAATAAAAATCTGAGATATCTAATAACCGATACAAACGGGAAAATCCTAAGGAATTCCTTTGATCTTCAAAATTTAATTAGAAGCACTAATTGGAAAAAACTTAAAAGTTAATTATCTTCTTTGACCAAATAATCTTAATAACATTATAAATAAGTTAATAAAGTCTAGGTATAATGTTAATGCACCCATTACAGCTTTTTTACCCATTAACTCACCAGTGTCTGATGCTACATACATATTTTTAATTTTTTGAGTATCATAAGCTGTAAGGCCTACAAAAATTAGAACGCCAATAATTGATATAGCAAAGTACATCATTGATGATTTTAAAAATATATTTACTAGTGAAGCTATAATTATTCCTATTAAACCCATCATTAAAAAAGATCCAAATTTAGTTAAATCTCTTTTAGTTGTGTAACCATAAATGCTCATTGCTCCAAAAGTTGCTGATGAAATAAAGAAAACTCTTGTTACACTCAATCCAGTGTAGACTAACAAAATTGATGATAGAGACAGGCCCATTAGGGCAGCAAAAATCCAAAAAGTCGTTTGAGCTTTAGATGAGCTCATTTTGTTTATCCCAAAACTCATGTAAAATACTATTGCTAATGGCGCAAGCATCACTATCCACTTCAGACCTGACAAATAAATAGCATTTCCAAATTCTGTAAGA
>Ga0160423_10002706_pt1 | contig 14759 bp, 7 predicted proteins | sample CRUFie14St8metaG_FD_108191 | JGI IMG/M metagenome (GOLD analysis project Ga0160423, IMG submission 108191) | Marine microbial communities from the Costa Rica Dome - CRUD Field 142mm St8 metaG | ecosystem: Environmental > Aquatic > Marine > Oceanic > Photic zone | place: Costa Rica: the Eastern...
CTAATTATATTATAGTTCCTTAATATACATATGCAACATTAAATATAATAAATGGCCTTGATCAAATTAACAGATATTTCAACTACAAAGCTTGATAATGCTTCTCTCAAACAAGGGTATCTCTTTAAAGATTTATTTTTAGATTTAAAAACTTCAGTTTACTATAATAAGCAGTTAAATAAAAACTCTGTGTTAAAAGATGTACAGGGATTGTTTGACGAAAACTCTATACGCAATAGTATAACAAATATATTTTTGACTGCACCGGGTCAAAAGATATTAAGCCCTGAGTTTGGACTAGATTTAAGACGGTATTTGTTTGAACCTATTTCTAATTTTAGTGCTTTTTCTATAAGAGACGATATAAGAAATAGATTACCTGAAATGGAGCCAAGGATAACTGTTAATAATGTAGTAGTTATTCCAAATCCAGATCAAAATGAATATAAAATAAATATGCAAATCGATATTCCTTCACTAGATGTATATGGTATATCTATAAGGTCGTCATTAAATAACAACGGATATATTATATTTTAATTATGGCTACTCCTAATAACAACGACAATGAATTTTTAGATTTTAGCTTACCGCAAAATGCTTATGTAGCATTTGATGCTGTAAGTTTAAAAGATTATATAGTAAACAGGTTAAACACGAATGAAAAGTTTACAGATCAAAATTACGATGGAAGTAATTTAGCAGCTGTTATAGATATTATAGCTTATTCCTATCATGTTCTATTATTTTATTTAAATCAAAATGCTGCTGAAGTTAATTTTGATCAAGCATCTATATATGAAAATATGAACAAGATTGTTAAGCTAATAGGTTATAAACCTGCTGGTAAGCAAACTTCAATTGTACCTATAAACGCGATAGGGTCAGCTGATATGGCTATAGGTAGTTACACTATTAAGAAAAATTCATACTTTTTAGCAGATGGTATTCAATATAATTTTATTGATGATTATTCTTTTAACAAAACTGTTACAGGAAGTGAAGTGTTAAAAAGTTTAAATGACTCAGTAATACTTTATCAAGGTTCAATAAAAGAATATCCAGATTATCGCGCTCAAGGAGAAGAGTTTGAACTACTTCCTATAGTGGTAAAAAATATAGTAGATAGTAATGATAATAAATTTATAGCGGACAATACTATTGACGTTTATGTTAAGGAGGCTACTGATAGTACTTATTACTTGTATAAAGAGGTTGATAGTTTATATCTATCAGACTCAACAGATAGAGTATATGAAAAGCGTTTAAACGAAAATGGTTTTTATGAAATTAAATTTGGAAGTGGTGTATTTGGTAAAAAATTAAATGCTGGTGACGTAGTTTCGGTAAATTATATTCTATCAGATAATACTGAAGGTATAATTAGTAAAAACGTTATTAATGGTAATAAACTATTTAATTATGATTCATTAAGGCAAAGACAAATTTTTAATGATACATTTGCTAATAAAGACGAAACTACATTTATTAATGTTTCTAATAGTTCTTTATTAACTATTAATAATCCGCAAAATTCTACTTCTTTATCAGATGAAGAAACAGTAGAAGAGATTAGAAAAAATGCTCCTAAAGCTTTTTCATCTCAATTAAGATTAGTTAATGAAAATGATTATGAAGCGTTTTTAGAAAAAAATCTAGCTAATGTAATTAATAGTATATCTGTAGTAGATAATAACTCATACATAAATGAGTATATTCAATATTTTTATGATATTTGTGTTGATCCTAATAAAGTAAATAGAGTCTTAATTAATCAAATTAATTTTGCTGATTCATGTGATTTTAATAATATTAATATATTTTGCACTCCTAATTTTAAAGTAACACAGGATAAATTTTTTCCTCCATACTTATCTGAATCTTTCAAAAATTTAATAGTTGATACTTGTAAAGATAGAAAAATGGTTTCTAATACGGTTGTACCTAGAGATCCTATTTATATGGCGTATGGCTTAGGCTTTACCAATTCATCTAGTTTAGATTTAGATTTATTAGATAACACTTCGTTATATGTTGTAAGAGAGATTAATAATAAAATTAATAAAGATACTTTAAGCGAAAGAACAGCTGCTTTAATAAGATCGTTTTTTGATCCTTCTAACAATAAATTGGGTCAAAATTTAAGTTTCAATAAATTAACTAATGATATTCTTTCTTTAGAGGGAGTTAAACGTATCTATACTAAGAATGAATTATCAGGAGCTAGTATAGATACTGTTTCGTTTCTATCTTTTAACCCTACATATGAGACTAGTGATATATCATTAGTCAATCAAGATATTACTTTACCGTATTTTAAATTTCCATACTTATATTCACCTCTTTCATTAACGAATAGAATTAAAGTTATAGATGAGTAATATTAAAACAGACTATGCTATTTTCGATGTCGTAGATTATAAAGGTGAAGCGAAACTTTCATCATATAATTTAGATATAACTCCTCTTACCTTTAAAGCAAGAATACCGGAAGATGATAGTAGAGAAATTCCTTTAAATGATCAAAAGGTAACTTTTGATTTTGGAGATGGTACTTTTGGTAATAGCATTAGTAGTACACATTTTTACCAATACCCTGGTGAATATACTGTTAGAATGGTTATAAGGGATTGTAAAAATAATTCTATTTTAGCTTCTTATAGCGATTCAGTTCATATTAAAGATTATATTACTAATACTTTTTCTCTAAGTATGCCTCCTGGTGATATATCTTCTTCAAAACCAGTTTTGGTTTTATCTGCAGGTGAGATATCAGGTCCTATAACAGTGACTTCACAAACCCCTTTTTATCAAGATTTTCAAGATATATATTATAGCGTCTCGGGAAGTGATTACAAAAATTATTTTAATCTCTCTAAAAATAAATTTAACAGTTTAGAAAAATATTTTTCAATATACGAAAGAAATTACTTACCAACACTTTCTAGTTTTGAATATGTTGAGATAGATAAAATTTCTCTATCTTCAGTAGATATATATGCTAAGATGACAGGTGATGGTACTTTAGTTTCTGGACTAAGTACAAGTTTATCAAGTGTATATGTTGGAAGTTCTGGCACTAAAGAAATTTACGTAAAAGCAGATGATCAAACAACTCCTATAAATTTATCTTTCTTTAAAGATAGAGAAAATATATTTTCTAATAGTTTAAAAGGATATAAAAATAATAATTATACTAATAATTTTGATATAACTTTATCTTCTTTCATTAGTCCTACTTCTGGTCAAACATTAAGTGCAATTAAATTCAGCTCTAATGGTATAAATGGAGAAGGAATTGAAAAAGAGCCATTTGCTATAAGCCCTACTCAGTATAAAGGTTTAGATATTCCGTTTGTTATTACTCCAGTCAATAACGATAATTTTACTATGAAGGCATTATCAGCTGGTAATCCTACTTTTGTAGTATTATCAGGAGCTACTAGTAATGTATTCAACAATGATAATATAGTTCAGTCTTCTTACTATACCATATCTAATTTAGCGAATACCCTTTCTTCTTTAAATACTGATTTCTGGTATAGAGGTGCTCTTACCTTTAATGATAATTTATCGGCATCAGCAACCAGATTAACTTTAAGTGCAAGAAATCAGTATGCATTTAATACAAATAGTTCTTTACTTTCAACAGTAAACGGCTTAGTAACTTTAACTGCATATCCTAAAGATTTTTACAACTTCTATAAGCATAACGAAAATTTTGATTTTGAGCAAAATATAAAAGATATGAGATTTCAAGAAATCTTGTTAGATAAAAATATCTTTTTTGATGACTTTATTGGTACTATTTTTGGTAATGTAAGCAGTAGATATGATTTACTTGGTAAAAAATTATATGAAAAGGTATTTAACTTTGTATCAAATAATGCAGATATTGATATGTGTGATATTAATTCATTAATAAGTTTAGCTTCACTAACTGATGATAATGGAATAGTATTTGATAGAGCATTAGCTCAAGAACCAGAACAAGTCAAAAGATTTATAGATACTCTAAGTTTAAGTTATAATAAATTTAGAGGAAGTAAAAATAAATTTGATGAAAACTTTGACCCAATGGGTACTACTACTAAAGAGATTCATGGTAAGAATCTTGGACCAGAAATTAATTCATTAACATATGAAGTTACTGCTGGTCATGATTTAGTAGCTTATGAAAAATTTAGTAATACCTATCTACGTTTAAATACCTTTCAACCTTTAAGTGCTTTAAGTGGAATAAATTCAGGCGGCGTTCCTCGAAACTCTAATACGTATATGTTAAGTGATTATGATAATTCAAATTTAACTTACCCTTCAAGTGGAGGTGATAATTGGGGATGGGGATTAATTTTGCCTAATTCTTATACTATAGATACAGTTAATACTTTTTATGAGTTTTATTCTTTATCTGCAGTTACAGATAATACTATATTTAGCGGATTAATTGATTATAATAATGGGTTAACTACAGTAAGCTTTAATGAACCATTAAGTAGCTTAGAAGGAGAAGATAATATCTTTGATATTAATATACGAAACTCTTTATTTAGTAGTCTATCCTTGTTTTAGAGATAAATATGTTTAATGGATAACATTACTACAGGGTTTCCAAATGTAAACCAATCTATAACTAATCCTAATGTAAATAGCGACGAAGCATTAGATAAATTTACTCCATACTCGTTTTTGCAATTTATTGAAACGGTAAGTGAAAGTTATAAGCCCGAAACTTTAACAGCTTTCTATAATAATTATCTAAATGAATGGAATACTAGAAACACATCACTAGGTACAAGCAATCAAGAGTTAATTTTAGATAGATATAGAGATTTCTTAAAAGATATAACGTTAAACTTTTCATCTAATGCTGAAAGAAAGTTTTTAACACAATTAGATTTTACAGACAAATACGACATGCAAATTGCAATGTCGTTTTTCAGTAAAAAAATTAGAAATATTATATCTTATTATAAGAAAAAAAGAAATAATCTACATTATTCCCTTACTAAGAGTAAAGTTAAGGGAAGTAGTATAGGTATAGAGCAAGCTTCTAAAGATTTAATTATAGACTTCTTAGAGAATAGAGATACAGGCAATATTGATTATAACATAGAAGATATAAAAACCAATCTATCTGTATCATTAACTGAGTATTATGATAATTTTGCTCAATATTTTAATAGAGAGCCAGATGCTAAAGAATATGGTGCTAATTATAAAGAGTATGAACCTGGAGTTATACCTAAAGGTAGTAATATATTCAAAGATCTAGAAGGTGATTTAATTAATAGTCTTTTTTCCTCAGTAGATAATGAATTATCAAATCTAAAGGAATTAGATAAAGTTTTAAGCTCTAAAAAGAAACAAACTGAAAAATTTATAGGTTCTGATTTTTATTATTTGTCTACAGATAGTAATGGTAATTCAGATATTGGTATTCTATTTGAATCTGAAAAGCCTTATGCTAATTTTTTAAATCAGAATTACCCTTCTACCGCTTCCATATTTTCCGATCAAATAATAAGTGAAAGAGATTTGGGATTTTTTAAACCTAGCAATACTTCTATAGTCACCATACAAGGTAAAAAAATTGATTTTTTTAAAAAATCTGAATATAAACCTAATCAATTTTATATATTTCCAGATCCTAATTTATATACTAATAATGATTCTATTCTAACTTTTATAGTAGATACTTCAACTTCTATTAATAATAGAAGTAAAGGTATAGCTACTAATCAACCTAATTCCGATAAAGAAAGCACAAACTTTTTAGGTTATTCATCTGAAATCGAAAAAGAAAGAAATTTAGATACTAATTTATCATATCTTTATGATGAAGGGTATATAGATGATAGCAAAAAAGATATTTTTGGTAATATTTTCGGTTTAGTTAAAGATAACAATTATTATAGAAGTAACTTACAATTTGAAGTACCTAAGCATATTAAAAATTTAGTTCTAAATGGCTATGTATTTTTCGATGATTTATATAATGAGGGATATCAATTTGACTATGATATAACTGATAGCACTACTTTTTCTGAAACTATAAGATCTGGTTTAGCTGGATTTACTAACGGATTTAACGCTCCTGGTGATCAATCTCCAGATTTACCATTATCTTCTTATTTTATATTTGGTAGATTTTTTGCTCCTTATCAAGAGTTAATTCAGCCTTCTAATTATCTTGAAGTAGATTATACAAGACCTGAATCAATTACTTTTGATGCAGATGTAAAAGAAGGAGCATACTTTAGATTTTCAGATACAGAAGCATTAGCTGATCCTGTTAGATCAGGTTTAAGTGCATTTAGTGAAAGCGCAGATCAATTTTATTTTTCAGAGTTAGTAGAAGCGGGTATAGGTTATTACGATGGTGGAACGACAGTAATAAGAGCTTTAAGTGATGATACTGGTCCGGGTACTGCATATAAACCTGGTGTAGCTCTCTACAAAGGTCTTTCTGGTGATTTTACTTACAATGTTAGATTATCAGGAGGTAACGGAGTAAAAAACTATGATGGTTCAAGATTTACAGATAATATTATTTTTAACTATACTCAAGCTGATGAAGGATTTTTATATAACGACACAGTAGATTCAACTAGTGTAACTAATTTTGATACAGTAGATACAGCACAAGAATCTACTTTTGATAGAAAAAAACATTTAGGTAAAATATATATTAAAAATATTAATGAAAATAATAGCGCTCCTGCTGTAAAAGAACTTACTCAAACTTTAGATTATCTTTCAGGTAAATATAACACTTCTATTTGTCACGAGTTATCGAATAAAGTGGTAGATTTTGATATATTATATGATACTCTGTTTATCGAAACTAGTTCATTTTTGGTTACAGAAAGAACATCTTATCAAAATAATAAATTTGTTACCCCTAATACATTTACAAGTACTTTAAATATTAACACTAATTTCTTTGATAAAGTAAGTAATAGACTTAAGGTTGGAAGTGATGTTTATTATTGCAGAATTCAAAAAGAACAGCTTACATTCAAAAATATTAGACTATATCCTTCAATATTTAAATATAGTTACACTGAAGATAAAACTGAGCAAATATTTCCTACTACGGGAAATAATGCTAATAATTGTATGTTTAATCTATCCTCATTTGACTCAGTTTATATAGAAAGCGGTAAACCTATATTAACTTATAATAGTGATAATGAGCAATTTAATTTAGCATTTTTAATCAAAGATCTTAATAAAGGTCCGTTATTAGTAAATTATCTTTTTGAATATAAGGATAGCATAAACTTCTTACACACTTCTACTTTTAGTAGTAATAATAGCAGATTTACAGATAGCTTTACAACTAATGGAGAAGCTGATTTAAGTAATGCATTCTTTACTTTATCATCTTCAACTCCTACTTTATCAACCTCTAAACTACCTCTTTCTTCAGCAGCTTTAATTCTATGAATACATTTACCTTATCTGTTTCTTCTACAAAGGAAGATATGAATACTGAACAAACTTTAAATCAAATAGATTTGTTTGATTTTACTGAAGTGACTTTAGATATATCTAATATATACACAGAAACGTTTCCTGCATACGTTACTATAAACTGGGGCGACGGTTCTGACGTATTTAACCCCGATATTAAAATTTTTAGAGATTATAGAAAGGAATCAATTTTCCCAGAATTAGAAAAAGGAGCAACTCCAGTTACATTTAGTACAAATTATAAGCATAAATATTACCCTTCTTCATATGCTCTAAAAAAAGCTATTATCTTTAAAATGAATATAGGTTATATTACTGGTGAAACTTTACGAGTAAATGTACCTATGGTCATTAATTCGCAAAGTTATTATGAAAATGTAGATGATCTAGATATTATGGGTGTAGATCTACTAAATGATGACAATAATAGTTCTAGAATAACTCTACTATCAAAGAAAAACAATTATATAGTTCAATTTGATAACAAATCATATAAGGAGAATACAGAATAAATATATAAAATGGGTTGTTTATTGAAATCAAGTTTAAGTGCTTTAAGCTCTGTAGAAGCTGATTGTTGCCCTACTGATCTAACATTAGATCAATATAGGCAGACATATAATGGCGGATTTTCATTAAATTTTATATCTGCTTTGTCAGGGATTCAAGATTTTAAAAACTTAAATTTTACTAATTTTTATCTTACTAATGAGTATCTTCTAGATGAAGTGACATCAGTAAAAGAGGTAAAAGTTAAACCTAGTTCGTTTTTTACAACCTTTAACTTTACTACCTCAAGTAGTAATTTTTTAATATTTAAAAATGCATCGCTAAGCGCTTTTAAAACGAGTGATAATATAGATAATTCACAATTTTATGGTAAAACTTCTTTTACACCTAATATTGAATCTGCTAGTGATTTTGAAATAACCTTTGTAGATGATTTTATTTGTAGAGTCAGTACAGTTGTTAACAATATTAGGTATTTTTTAATAGTTAGTGATGACTCTAAAGATATTGAAAATAACAGAAACGTACTATTTGTATCAGAAAATAAAATTTCTTCTACTGGTAGAAATTTAGAATATAATCTTTTAAAATACAAAAGAGAAAGTTATATAAATTTATTTTCTCAAAAGACTGATGGAAAATACTCTATAATAGGTACAGGAGGAAATCTTGTTGCTAAGTTAATTGATAGTACATCAAAACCTAATCAATATTATGTGAGTAATAATTCTATTAGGCTCAATCAAGAAGTTAATTTAAATATACCGTCACCATACAATACAAGTTTTATTACGTATACTAATAAAGGAACTATAGACAATGACAAAAGTGATTTTCATCTACCATCAAATTACTTACTTTATAGTTCATCGAATAATAATAAATTGGATTTTAATTTAATTAATTTAAAGAATATAGTTAATACACAAGAGCAGTTTACTTCTTCTAATAATCTTTTATCTACTTCTGAAACTACAATCTTTAGTCAAAATTTAAGAAGATATACTTCTATTTTATCTGATATAGATAGTGAACGAAATGAAACTTTATCTTTAAACTTTGTATATGATAATTATGATATAAAGATAAAACCTGGAACTACATTTTTTACTACACCATCCTCTATGGCGCCATTTAATAAATTAAATATCAATGATACTAAATTTACTAAGTGTGGTTCGTTTTCCTTCAAGAGGCCTGATTTATCTGATAGAGTTTATAAATTAGACGATGATTCAATAGTTGATGATGATGTAACGTATTTATGTACTTGGTTATCTGGTGGTATAGGTCAAGAAGGAATATGGGTTGATAGATATTATTATCCAGATTATACGACTAAAGAAGCTGCTTTAGCTGCATCTCCAATTTTTAATGTAACTTATGAAAAGAGTGTAGAAAAATTAATAAAAAATAATTCTACTTTAAAAAATTCAATTAAGAAAAAGATGTATTTTGATAAGAAGAGTGATTTAACTTTCGAACCACAAAGAAGATACAAATATGTTAGAGTTTCAAGAAATGACTTTTTAAGAAAGTCTCCTACTAATTTCTGTAAAACTGCTCGTATTAATAATAAAGTAAATAATTACTTTAACACAATTAACGAAAATGGTGGTTTCAGCTTAGGCTTTACTTATCAAAACGAAGCCGGTGATTTTACACTATATTCAGAAAGCAATGATATTAATGGAGGATTTAGCTTTACTAAAACTGGTGATGAAGTGCTTTTTGAATTTAAAATATTTGATAATAGTACTGAAGGAATTTCAATTGAAGATCGTTTAGATAAAAATACTTTTATAACTATCTTTAATTTAGATAAGTTTGAAAAAAATAATATTTTCCTATCTTTTAACGCTATAGAAGGTGTTTGTAGTTTATATTTAAATACTAATGTAATATTTTCATTTAATATTAACGCGTATCAAATATTTACTAAGAAGATTTTATTTGGTGATATATTTTTAAAGTGGCCTAATAATAAAAGAGAAATTCTATTTAATGACGCTACTAATAAATTGTTTATTAATAATCTTTATCTAACCTTAAAGCCTTTAGAAAAATATCAGGAATTAGGATACATTTTTGGTACTAATATCGATAATATTCAGGATTTATCAATTTCGTTACCTTGTGGAATGAGAAACTTAACTGATAAAATTAATTTTCTTAATTCTATTAATACTAATCTTAAAAATAAGAGTAATATTATTGATATTAATATTAAAAATTTAAATATCAGTACTAATGTAGCAGATGAAGTAAGAGATATAATGTTGAGTAATATAAAAAGCTCGTTACCTAAAACTGCTGTTATAAACGATATAAATTTTATTGACTACAAATGATAGACTATTTTAAATATACTAACGGCGATTCCTTTACTTTAAGTGGATTCGATTATAGTGGCTTGTTTACTATACATGAAGGAAAAGCTTTTACTGGTAAATCTTTTAATACTACTTCTAAGTTATTAAGTAGTAAAAATACCTTTTTAACTAATTGTTTTTTAAACAAATTTGAATTTGATAGAACAGTATCTATAGAGAATACTAATATATTAAAGCAACCTTCTATATCACCTAGAAACGTAATAGATCAAAATTTTATTGATACCAATTTACAAATTTTGAATATGAATAATTTAATTATATATTCAAAAAATATTATTTCTAATCCTGATTTATTTGATTTCTTAAATTCAATAGAAAATGAGGATAGCTACTTTTTAGGTCTATCCAGTGGTAAAAAAGATTTAAGGAATGATGATGAAAAAGTATCTAAATCAAATAGCACACCTATACAGATTGATCCCTTTAGTTTTACTGAAAACGTTCCCGGGTTAGATGTTTTAGATGATACTATTGATAGTATGATTTTTATTTACGATGATAAATCTTTCAATTATTTTACAACTACTTCAACTTCATCATACACTTTTTCAGGCACATTCGCTACAGGAGGTAGTCTTATAAGATTAGAAGAAGATGTATTTGAAGGTGCACAAAGATTTAGTTATGATAATAATACCGATACTTTATATGCATTAGAAAAAACTACTGAATCGTTTATTTTAAAATTATATGATAATAGTTTTGTAGCTCCGTGTAGAGTATTGAAGCTAGTAGATCAAATTACTTTAAACGATAATATAATAGACAATAAAGTAAGTCTTGGAAACAATATTTTAGGTTATAGATATACTGAAAGTGAAGTTATAGAAAAAGATGAAGAGGGTAATCCTATAAGAGGCCGCGAGCATGGTAAAAATAGACTAGAACAAAATTTAAATAATAATGTTAATGCACCACCTAAAATTAAAATAGTTAATAAGTATACTTTTGAGCTTATAAACACTATAGCTTCATCTAATCCACAAGAAGAAATTTTAGAATTTGATATAAGAGATTCTGATGATTCCTTATTAATACTAACTTCATTAGAGGGATTTGACGCAGAAGAATTTTATATTTATCATTTAGATATTGATAAGGTATCAGCAGCTGATGGAGAATATATACTTCCATTTAATCCTAAACCATTAACTAGATTTAAACCTGAAGTTGTCTATAATGCAAAACCTGAAGTAGTTAATATTTACTTTTCGGGTAATGATTCTAATATTTTTATAATAGATGATGAAGGTGCTATATCATCAAGATTTATTTCAAATCCTGAAAATGTAGCGGGGTTTCCTTCTAATAAAAATTTACTTTATCTAGAAGATATGTTTTTTGATAGTACATTAGAAAGATTTGATAAAATACAAAAGAAATTTAACTCTAATACCCTACCTTCTAATAATTATAATAATTTAAATTTCTTAGTAGGTAAAAATAGTACAAAGTTATTTTATACGCTTCATAATATAGGAAGAATATACCTAATGGAAGAAAGTAAACTACTTTATAAGAATTTTGTTCCTTTAGATTTAGAAAATTTATACGAAAAAATTATTAGTTGTGAGTCTAGTTTAGGAATATCAGTCAATAGCGAATTACAGAATATTATTAAAGATACTGTTAATGTATTTTTAAACGCAAGTGTAATACCTTTCGCAGAAATAAGAGAAGGTATTCCTGTATTAGGTAAATTTGTATCATATGAAGGTATAGATATTAATTTTAGAGATTTAGAGTTTCATGATAATGAAGAAGTAAATTATGATACAGTTTCAAGAGTTTTTGATCAAATTTATAAATTGCAAGAAACTGTCTTTAATATTATAGTTTCGCAAGATGATAATGATGATGAATTAGATACAATTAATATAAATCAATCAGATGAAATACAAGAAAATCTATATACTTCAGGTGGCGAATTAGTTTTAACTGATACTGGTGAAGAGTATATTGGATTTTATCATATACATCCTGATAAAGGACCTATGGTAGGACCTCTTCATATAGCTGAAGCACACCCATACTTAACATTTATAAAACAAGTTAATATCAATCAAGTAGAGATAGTTGAAGGTACTGAAGCCATTCAAGATGAAGTTGTAGTTGAAGAAACTACATCAGCTCCAAACCAGCAACTGCTAAATAGAGGATCAGACAACACGCCTAGTAGATCAAATACAAGTAGTGGTAGTAGTGGAGGTTCATACTAAATAAGATTATGGCAAATAGAGGAGAAAGTCTAGAAGGATTAAGAATAGCGGATTACTATTCTTCTTTATTACATCCTGTAACTAGTTTAGATATCAAACTACCTACTAATAAACAAATTTTTGATGGTGTGGGAAATACTACTGGTCTTTCTTTAAGTACTGACAGTACTGGTAATAGCAGAGTAGTTATTAATAATTACATATACCCTAAAGGCTATAATACACAAACTGAATGGTTAGATGCATTTTACCCTATAGGTAGTATTATTTTAACTGTAACAAACGATGATCCTTCAAAAAGAATAGCTGGTACTAAATGGGTGTTAGAAAGCCCTGGTAGATTTTTTGTAGGTGTTGGAGGAACTGATAAAGTTTTTTCTCCTGGTTCTAATGGAGATGAAACAGGTGACAAAATTGGAGCATTTACTGATAAATTAGGATCTAATAACCTACCAGCACATACACATGATTTTAATGTACAGACTACTACTCGTAGCATTAATAGTAATGAAGACCGAACTCATGGTAGTGGTACTTTAAAAGTATTTAGCTTTTTCTTCGGTTCTAATGTAAATCCAAGAAATCTTACTGAAGAAAAAAATTACAACCCTGCAGCTGCTAGTTTATTACCTAACGTTTCTAATAACCCCTTCTCATATCTTTTAGGTCAAGATGAAATTGAAGCTTTTCAAAATAATAGTACGTTTAGTGGACAAACTAACTATAGAGATTTTTTAATTAAAAAAAGACACGATGAAGGATATAGATATACAGATGAAGATTTTAATCCTAGATTAGGTAACTTTTCTTTACAAGGCTGGGGAGGTAGTTTAGTGGGAGGACCAGGATGGGCTGGGCTTCTGAATAGTAATATACCTAATACAAAAATTTTTATAACTGATAGTCCTCGACCAGTAGGTGCTGAATGGGTATCGGGAGGTATATCAATACAACAAGCTGATTATGATTCTAGAGATAGTGATAGAGTGCACCCAGGTACATTTAGTTCAGTAGATTTAATAAAAGCACGTAATATTATTATAGACGTATTAGGTCGCGACGAAGCAGCTATAGCTCTAGAAGGAGTTGATAGATTAAAAGAATTAAATGAAGAAGTTAGTAGTGCACAATTAGGTAGTTTATATATTAATGCACAAATTAAAGGATCTACTACTATTCCTAGTTCTAATCAAGGTAGTACTCAGCAACATAATAATATACCTCCAAGTTATGGATTATATGCCTGGAGAAGAGTTCCTTATGATTTAAATGAACCTAATACAGAAATAGGAGGAGGTACGCAAATTATTGAAGCTAATCCTACCTTTAGGGCTGTAGTTACTGAAAATAAAGAAAATTTAAATTTAGCAGAATGGGCTTTAGATAGAGGGTGGAATGGGGTAGATAAGGCTATTATTACTATTAGATCAGGAGTTTACATATATTCTGATGATATGGATAGACCAGCTTTAACTACAGGAGATTGGCCTGGTGGATTAAGACTTATAAATAATGGATTTATAATGGGAAGAGGAGGTGACGGGGGATCTTACGCAGCAGGTAGATATCCTAATCTATCATGGTCTATAGGCGCGCCTCCTGGAAAGAATTTATGGGATGGCTGGGATGGAAGCGATGCTATCTTTATTAATACTACAGATAGGATCACTATTACTAACCAAGGTGCTATTGCTGGTGGTGGCGGTGGTGGCGCTGGTAGTGGTACCGGTAACTTCGGTGGTGGTGGAGGCGGAGCCGGTGGTGGTAAAGGTGGTGTCGGATCATATGTCAATGTTAATAAATTACCTGGTGAACCAAATGCATGGGAATCGGGTGGTGAAGGAGGCGCTCCTGGTTTACCTGGTGGTGATGGAGGTCAATGGAGAAACCTACCTATTACTACAACCATAAGGAGACCGGATAATCCTGATGCTTACTTTGGTGGTGGCGGCGGTGAATCTGGTGGTGCAGGATCAGGAGGATATCAACGAAGTGGAAATGATCCTCATGGTGGAGGAGGTGGCGGTGGTAGAATACTAACCGCAAATGCAAAAGGCGGTACAGCAGTTAATCCTAATAGTGAGATATATGGGGGAGGACATGGCGGAGATAGTAATGAGCCTGGTGAAACTGTAAGCTCAACAACAAGAAGTAA
>Ga0160423_10002707_pt1 | contig 14759 bp, 13 predicted proteins | sample CRUFie14St8metaG_FD_108191 | JGI IMG/M metagenome (GOLD analysis project Ga0160423, IMG submission 108191) | Marine microbial communities from the Costa Rica Dome - CRUD Field 142mm St8 metaG | ecosystem: Environmental > Aquatic > Marine > Oceanic > Photic zone | place: Costa Rica: the Eastern...
CCAAGCAACTTAAAATTTTAAGAAATATCAGACATGAAGAAGATATTGCTGTGGGTGTTTATAATTTTGTTCCAGAGTCAATTCTTTTAACTGATGTATATGCTAGTAATTGGCTAGGTTCATATGCATTAGCACAATCTAAATATATGTTGGGAGAAGCCAGAAGTAAGTATGCAAGTGGATTACCTGGAGCCGGTGGAGCAATTCAGTTGAACGGTGAAACATTAAAGGGTGAAGCACAAAATGAAATGCAAATGCTTAAAGATGGTATCCATAATATGGAAGAGGGCAACATTCCGTTAAACTTTGTAATAGGATAATATGATAATAGGCATTTGCGGATTTATAGGCAGTGGCAAAGACACAGTTGCCAATATGTTTGTAGAACGTGGATGTGTACAGGATAGTTTTGCGGCCCCTCTTAAAGATGTATGCTCCAGTATATTTGGTTGGCCTAGAGAAATGCTTGAAGGCGATAGTATTGAAAGCAGAGATTTTCGTGAAATGCCTGATATGTTTTGGAGCAGGAAATTAGGTGTTCCAAACTTTACTCCCAGACTTGCATTACAACTAATGGGCACAGAAGTTTTAAGAAATCATTTTGATCAGGATATTTGGCTAAACAGTTTAGAATATCGCATGAGAAAACTTAATGAAGATTCACCTTGTGTAGTTGTAAGTGATGCTAGATTCAGAAATGAACTTGATTTAATTAAAAAAATGGACGGTGTGATTATATGGGTACAACGTGGAGAGTTACCTGAATGGTTTGAAACAGCAAGTCAGGCCCATGAGAACGTTGTGTCTAGGAAGATAATGACAACTAAGTACAGAGACGTACACGAAAGTGAATGGAATTGGGCTGGCTATCCAGTTGATTATGTAATTGATAATAATGGGTCTTTACAGGACTTAGAACAACAAGTAAATAAAATTAGAGATTGGAAAACAGGCGAATTTGTTGAAAATCTTAAATTAGTATAATACGCCCTAATACGCAATAATTTTCTAAAATACCCTAAAATACTAAGAAAAGATAAATACATTTAAGAAATTTAAATTTATCTTAATTAGGAGAAAATTATGGCAACATTAGTTTCACCTGGAGTTAGTGTAAGTGTATCAGACGAAAGTTTTTACTCTCCTGCTGGTACAGGTTCAGTACCACTTATAGTTATTGCAACTGCTCAAGACAAGAGTAGTCCAGATGGCTCAGGTACAGCACAATATACAACTTCAGCAACCGCTGATAAACTCTACAGAATTTCTAGTCAGAGAGAACTATTACAAAATTATGGTAATCCTGTCTTTAAATCAAGTGGAGGAACTCAGTTACACGGACACGAACAAAATGAATATGGATTACTAGCCGCTTACAGTTTTCTTGGTGTAGCCAATAGTGCGTATGTACTTAGAGCTGATATTGATTTAGCAGATCTAGATCCTACAGCAACAGCACCAACAACTGCACCAGCAAATGGTTCATATTGGTTAGATACAGCAAGTACTGTAGTTGGTATCAAAAAATATGATGGTTCTAAATATGTAAGGCAAACTGTAAAAGTTCCTGCTTCAACAGATCTAGCATCAGACGGTACACCTAAAACAGGTTACGGTACATTAAACGACTTTGCAGTTGTTTACTTTGATGTTTCAGGAAATACACTTTCCACATTTAAAGTTTATGAAAAAACAAGTTCAAGTGCTTGGAACCTTATAGGCACAACAGCATGGTCAACAGCAAAAAGTTCAGCAGATTTTCAAATTGGTGATCACAGCGATTTACCAGTTGCAAGACAAGGTGGTGGTGCATTAGTATCAGGAGATGTTTTCCTACAACTTAATGCATTTAACGACGGTTCTGTTTGGTCTTTAAAATTATATAATAGTGCAACAGCACAGTTTACTACTCAAACAGTTGAAAGTTCTATTATTAGTGCAAGTGCATTTAGTAGTGCAAGACATGGTGCAAACCCAGAAGTTGGAGATATATACTTTGATGTTTCTGGATCAGGTGCCAACGAAGCAGACGGTAAAGCAACTTTTACACCTAAAAGACACAATGGTAATTCAACTGTTGAATTTGAGAGTACAGCCGCACTTGGTGACACAGATATTTCATTAACTGGTCACAGCGGAAAAGTAAGTATTTCATTAAGAATTAACAGTGGGTCAAACGTTGATGTAACATTTAGTACTGATGGTGATTCAGACGGAAACGCAAGTGTTGATGATATGGTTCAAGATATCAATACAGCATTAGCGGCTTCAAATAGTACTTTAACTTTTGCAAACACAGTTGTTGCTTCAAACAACTCAGGAAAAATTAAGTTTGTTAATAGTGCAGGTACTGACGTTTTAGTTATAGACGGAAACGTTTCAGGATTTGGTGCTTCTAACTTAAATCTTTCTAGTGCAGATGCTTACAGTAACTTTGAAGCATTGAGCTTTACTGCTAAAAATAGTGCTATTACAGGTACATTAGCAGACGGTACATTATGGTATGATAGTTCAGTAAGTACTGAAAAAGTAGATATACTTTACAATCATCCTTCAACTGGATGGGAACCTTACACAGGTGACGTTCAAGTTAAAGGTTCAGCACCAACTCTACAATCTGATGGCGTAAGTTCATTAGTAGATGGGGATATTTGGGTTGACGGAAGTGACTTAGAAAATTATCCAGTAATTTACAAAAGAGCCTCTAGTGCTTGGGTGTTAGTTGATAACACAGACCAAGTATCACCAGATGGAATTATATTTAATGACTTTAGAAGTTCTAGTTCAAGTAATGCTTTAATTAGTTCAGCAGTATCATCAAATTTATTCCCTGCAAATATGTTAGCATGGAACAAATTATTAAGTGGTGGTAATGTTAAGAAATATGATTCATCAACAGGTTTATGGTTAGACCACAGTGGTAATAGATCAGATGGTTCACCATACATGTTGAGAAAGGCTCAGAGAGCAGTTGTTGTAAAACAATTACAATCAGCAGTAACATCTAATCAAGATATCAGAAATGAAACAAACAGATTTAATATCATGGCTGTTCCTGGATATCCTGAATTGGCAGATGAAATGATTACTTTAGGTACAGATAGAAAAAATACTGTATTCAGTGTTATTGATTCACCATTTAGATTAAAATCAGATGCTACAAGTACTAAAAATTGGGCAACAAACTCAAACAATGCAGGTGAAAATGGAGAAGATGGTCTAGTATCAAGTGATCCATACGCCGCAGTTTACTATCCTTCAGGACTTTCAACAAACCTAGACGGTTCAAGTGTTATGGTTCCTGCCTCACATATGGCTTTGAGAACACTAGCATTTAACGACCAAGTGGCTTTCCCTTGGTTTGCACCAGCAGGTTTCCAAAGAGGATTAGTGAACAATGCAACTAGTGTAGGTTATTTAGACTCTACAAGTAGTGAGTATGTTCCAGTTGCTTTAAGTGAAGGACAAAGAGATAACCTTTACATTAACAAAGTAAACCCAATTGGTAACTTCCCAGGAAGAGGACTAGCAGTATTTGGTCAGAAAACACTAAATCCTGTTTCAAGTGCATTGGATAGAGTAAATGTGTCAAGATTAGTTGTTTACCTACGTGAGCAATTAGATGACGCAGTTAAACCATTCTTGTTTGAGCCTAATGATGAAGTAACAAGAGCAAACGCAAAATCAGTAGTTGATAGACTACTTGGCGAACTTGTTGCTCAGAGAGGACTATTTGACTTTATCACAGTATGTGATACTTCAAATAATACACCAGCAAGAATAGATAGAAATGAATTACACATTGACGTTGCTATACAGCCAGTCAAAGCAGTTGAATTTATTTACATACCTATCAGAATCCAAAATACTTTGGGACAAACTGGTTAATCTAGTAATTTAACTATTAAAAGGGCGGTTTTTCCGCCCTTTTTTATGACTTTAATTAAAACACCAGTTAATTTTTTTAACTTAGATCAGATAAATATTCGTATAATTGAAGTAATAACTTTAATATATAATTAGTTCTAGGAGAACAACATGGCAGTAGATAGTGCAACAACAGAAACCAAAAGTAAATTTGGTGTACCCTTAACCGGTAATACTGGTTCTGGGGTATTAATGCCCAAACTTAAATATAGGTTTAGAGTTAGTTTGCTTAACCAATTTGGTGGTAGTGCTGAAACTAAGGTTTTAACACAAAACGTTCAAAACGTAACAAGACCAAAAATTAGTTATGAAGAGCAAGTAATTGATAGTTATAACTCAAGAGTCTATGTTCAAGGCAAACATGCTTGGGAACAAATTACTTTAACTGTTAGGGACGATATCCAAAACCAAGTAACTAAACTTGTTGGCGCACAAGTTCAAAGACAATTAAACCATTTCCAACAATCAACACCTGCTTCAGGTAGTGATTACAAATTCGATTGTCAAATCGAAGTTTTAGATGGTGTCAATGCAGGTGCTTCTGAAGTTTGGTTCTTAGAAGGATGTTTTTTAACACAGGTTGATTACAGTGACTCCGACTATGCGGCAAGTGATCCTATCCAGGTTATAATGACCATTAGATACGATAACGCAGTACACTTCGAAGGTGACAACGATGTCAACGGAAGAGTAGTTGGTGGAGATCCATTCCCAGAAACAGTAAGTACAGGCTCTACTACTTTAGGTTAATACCAGTAGGAGTGCTTAATGCAGTTTCTTAAATTCGGTGGCGGGCGAAGGTTCTATGCAAAGGACTTTCGCAACGCCTATCAATTCAGACCAGATGTCGCTCCTCCGCGACAAAAGTTCCAAGGGTACATAAATTTTGTACCTAACAGAACCTTATTGGATGATAATTTTTTAGGTTTGGGAGATAGTGTTGAATTAAGAACACGATTAAGCTCATTAATAAGAACAGCTCAATTACCTGAAGTTTCATTTAATACAGAAATAAAAAATTCATTCAACAGAAAAAGAATTATTACCACTGGTAGAGAATATGCTCCAATAAATTTAACTATTTTTGACACAATACAAAATGAGTGGCTTACTGTATTAATGAAATACTTTACATATAATTTCAGAGATGCAACAAACAAAATGACTGGTAGAGAAGTTACTTTTGAGCAGATGCATGAAAGTTTTGTAGCATACAATAGCGAAACTAAACATGCAACAGATAGTACATCTAAAGGTTTTGACAGTGATGCATTTGGATATTCTCCAAGTTATTCTAAAAACTTTTTTGAAAGAATAGATATAATTCTTTATCATGCAGATAAAGGAGTTCAGTACAGTTTAGTTAATCCAGTTATTACTACTATAAATTTTGGTGACATAGATTATTCAGATAGCGGATTTAAAGATTTTAATCTAAGTTTACAATATGAGTATTTCACAGTACATGATACACTTAATTTTGATCTTGGCGAATCAGATTTAGATAGGTTTGAAAGAATGGATGGTGTAGAGCTACCAGGTTCAAGAAACATCAGTAAGCCTGTAGCAACTGAAAAACCTACTGATATTACAGGAATCGTTGAAAGACCCAGAGCAACTCAGGTGTTTACACAGTTTGGTGATCAAATGGTCACACCTGCTACAGAACCCAATGAGTTTTATGATACAAGAGAAGAAGTCACAAGTTCAGGTGCAGGTAGTTTTTTAGACAAAGTATCAGACTTTTTTGATGATAGTCCTTTTGGCAGAATATTAGATAATGGATTAACAGCCGCATTAAATGGTGGAGATGTTAAAGATGCTCTGTTAGGCGGATTAACAAATGAGGTTGTTCAAGGCATACAAAATCCTGGTGATGACACAATTTTTAGTAAATTTGGAGTCGACTCTGATACAAATTTACAAGTTGACCTTGGTGATGTTGTTACAGATGGAATTAATAATGCGGCTACAGGATTAGGTTGGAGACCTGATTCAGGAAGTGACAGTGAAGGTGGTGCTGGTTTCGATGACGACGGAGGTACATAATGAGCAGTCAAAGTTTATACGAAACATTTGGTAACAGCAGGAATTATCAGGTACTTAATGAAGTACTTACAATATTTTTAGAAAATTCCACAGTGGATTTTGCCTTACCACAAGCATCAGCAGAAATTTTAGGAAGTTTTAAAAAAGAAGATATAGATCAAAATTTAAATGGTCCTCTTTTAGAACAAGTAAAACTTAGACTAGAAAGTTCAGGATTTTCTGAAGCAAATGCTAATGCATTAAGTATTGTACTTTTAAAAGTTTCAGAAAAACAAGGTATCCATCCTTTTGAATTTTTTGAATTAACCACTAATACATTAAAAATTACCAAAGATGCCTATGATGCCATTAATGCATTACGTCCTGTTGGTAACAGGGTAAACTTAGTAGTCCCACTAAAAAATTCCAAGAGTTCAGTCAGCACATTAATAAAGGCATAAATTATGAAAAAATTTATGCAAGGCAAATACCTAGTCCAGGAAAGTGCAAAATATGTTGGTTCCAAAGAGCCTACCTACAGAAGTAGTTGGGAGTTAGCATTTATGCGAATGTGTGATACTCATCCTAACATTACTAAATGGGCAAGTGAAAATGTCAAGATACCTTACAGAAGTCCATTAGACGGAAAGTATCACAATTATGTTCCTGACTTTATGATACAATACACAGATCGAGACGGCCATAATCATGTAGAACTTATTGAGATAAAACCCAGTACTCAAACTAGTCTTAGAAACGCCAGAAGCCAAGGAGATGCAATTCAAACTGCCGTAAATGCCGCAAAATGGACAGCGGCACAAGAATGGTGTCAACGTAAAGGAATTCGTTTTAAAGTCATTAACGAAGACCAAATATTCAGAAATAACAAACCACGTAAGCCTAAACAACGAGTAGCTCGTAAACGCAAGTAATAAATAGTGTTATGACAAAGAAATTGGAAGAAGAGTTCAATCTGCCCCCTATTGAAGAGGTTACCAAAACTGAACCTACTATTGTGGAAACAGAAGCAGAGATAGAGGAAACTCAGAATGCATTAAGTGTAAGTGAAAAAATTAATCTTGCTTTTAAAGAAATAAAAGGGCTAGAAGATCACGAAGACGAAATGAACGAGATAGCCAAAAAGGCTATTGAAAGTTATGAACAATTAATGCAACTGGGTATGAATGTCAGTGATATGGCGGCTGGTAAAGTGTTTGCAGAGGCAAGTAATATGCTAAAAATAGCCTTAGACGCCAGTGATGCCAAAACAAAAGCAAAGTTACAACAAATAGACCTTATGCTTAAAAAGGCTAGAATAGATAAATTTAGTGATAAAGGTTCTGGTGAAACTGAGGGTGTTACTGCTACTGTTTTTGACAGAAATGATCTTTTAAGAATAATTAAAGATGAAAATGTGAAAAATGATAAATAACATTATATAGAATTTGGAGTTTCTAATGGAATTAAAGCAATACATAGCAGAAGCATTTAGTAAAGAATACGGATACAGAATTAAAATTGCCGCAGATTGTGGTAATGATCACATGGACATTTTAGAAAAATGTCTAGCCAAGTATAACTTTGTTAGTGCTACTCCTTTCAAAAGAACTCCAATCCAAGAAAATCCAATGGAATTTAGCCGTATTAAAGGTGTACAATTTACTTCAGAAGTATGTAGTTCAGATGTTATTTTAAAATATCCAGTAAACGAAAGAATTCTTGAAGTTTGGTTAGCAGTTAATATGGGACTTGATCACGAAAGAGTGCTTTGTTATGGTGTTAAAGAGCCAAGAAGGCTTGAAGCAGAAATAACAGCAGAAAGACAAGCAAACGATGTTGATAGAAATGTTGAAATAGATCCTGAAAATATTGATATGAGAGATGGTGCTGAAGCATTTGAGCATTATGAAGCAGAAAATAAAGAATTAGATTTTTCAGAAGCATTATTTGGTGAAGAATATAATAAAAAATTCTTAGATGAATTAGCAAAAATTAAAGCAGAAAAAGGTTCAGACTACTTTAGAAATTATCCAAGTAAAGACGAATTAATGGGCGATAACCTTGCACCAACATATGATGACCTAACAAAAGGTGTTAATATGGGTAAAGGTGCTGAGAACACAAAACAAGTTTCTAACCATAGTCAATCTTTAAAGGGAATACTATAATGAAACTAGACGAATTTCAAGCAACAGGCGGTGGAGAAGCACCACAAATACAATCTAAAAATTTACCTGCAATATTAAGACTTATGGGTGGAGACAACCAGAAAGCTCAACAAGTTATTCAGGGTATGAGAAGACTTCAAGCAGGTCAAGGACTTCCAGCAGGAAAATTTTCAGATGCGATTTTAGATTTAATTCAAAAAAGTGTTGCTATTGAGATTGCATCAGGAACAGCCGCAGTACAAAAAGTTGATACTGCTAGAAATATTTATAAAGATAAAGGCGAAGATAAAGGCAAAGGTGCAGAAGAAGTACCAGATTTTAAAAGCTCAGCACAAATTAAAGGCGAGCCTTTACCTTTATTAAACAATAGTAAGCAATATGAAGATATAGATGAGAGTATGGCTTATGCTATGCCTGGACAGGATGAAGAAAAAGAAACTGTCACATACAGCAAAACTAAAAAACAAGGTGATGCAAGTGTTACTGTTAGTGCAAATGCTGACAGCATGGACGAATTACATGACATTTTAAGACTTGCAGGTATTGATTTTGAAAAAAGTGGTAAAGTAGACGACACACCAGATCACAATGATCATGATGACCATGAAGAAGAGCCATGTGATGATTGTGATAATGAAGAACCAGATGCGATAGTAGTAAAAGGTTTACCACATGATGATGAAAAACCAAACTACAGCACAGATAAAGAAGTTTTAATTAACTACCTCAAAAATAAAATATCTAAATCGGTTTAAATCAAACCAACAAAATTATAAATACTTATATGATAAGCGATCTGTATGTGGACGGAAATAGTTATGCCTCTGGGTGGGGCAGAGGTTTACAAACGGCTATACTCAAACAACCAGATTTCGAATCTTGGGTAGACTTTTTTGCAGATTTATCTGACTGTGAAAATGTTTGGAATCATTCCTTAGTAGCAAAGCCTATAGAAATGCAAAAGTATGATGTTATAAATTTTTGTAATGAATATTACAAAAAGCATAATAGTTTTGATAGATTATTTGTAATTGTGGAGATACCATTTGTATGGTATAGAATATTACATAATCTTAAAATAAGAGAAAATGATTTTAAAGGCGAAACAGCATACCCAATAATTATGTCAAAATGGACACAATTAGATACTCTTGGTTACATGATACATTATGTAAGAAGATCAGGAGATTATCTTACTGTTAAAGAGCCACTTTACAGTACTATAAGTAGGCAACAATTAGACCAAAATGATGTAGCCAAAACAGAAAAATTAGCAGAAAAATGGATGAACGAAAGACCTAATAGATTTTATGATCATATAAGTTATGCTTATGAAAATGTAAATTATATAAAAAAGTATTTACAAAAAAATAATATATGCTTTATGGTTTATTCGAGTGTTATTACTGATAAAAATCCTTATAGAGATCCTATAGATTTTGCATTTAAAAACTTTTATAAAGATAATAGATTTATTCCAATAAAAGAAATGACAGGTGCTCTTATAGGGTTAAGTGCATCTCTAAAAACACAAAAAGAACATCCAGATAGGGAAGGGCATAAAGCAATAGCAAAATGGCTATTCGAATATGTTACAAAACATAATCTTACAGAAAAACCAAACTCCTCAATTATTATCTAATAAATAGTATTATGGCAAGAGGAACAGCAGATACCAGTCTGGTTAAACAAGGCTATAGTAAAACAGCATATACACCAGATACCATAGAAGATTTTAAGAACTGTGCTAATCCAGACACAGGTCCTCTATATTTTATGGAACATCATGTCAAAATACAACATCCTACAAAAGGTGGTATAGACTTTATGCCTTTTAGTTACCAGTTAGATCTAATAGAAAATTATAATAATCACAGATACAGTATCAATATGCTGGGCAGACAGATGGGTAAAACTACTGTGGCGGCAGGATACTTGTTGTGGTATGCTATGTTTAAACCTGATAGTACTATATTAGTTGCGGCACATAAACAGGCAGGTGCTCAAGAAATTATGCAACGTATTAGATATGCATACGAAAGTGTACCTGATCATATTAGAGCAGGTGTAACAGAATACAATAAAGGTAGTATAAGTTTTGATAATGGTAGCAGAATTGTTGCCGCCACTACAACAGAAAATACTGGTAGGGGTATGTCGCTTACATTAGTGTACTTAGACGAGTTTGCTTTTGTACCTCAACGTATTGCAAGTGAATTTTGGACAGCATTATCCCCCACATTAGCAACAGGTGGTAAATGTATTATTACTAGTACACCTAATAGTGATGAAGACACTTTTGCTATGATTTGGCAACAAGCAAATAAATTGTTTGATGAACACGGTAATGAACAAGAAGTAGGTATAAATGGTTTTAAGCCATTACTGGCTACATGGGACGAACACCCTGATAGAGATGCCAATTGGGCAACTGAAGAACGTGGCAGAATAGGAGAAGAAAGATTTAAACGTGAGCATGAATGTGAATTTGTTATATATGATGAAACACTTATAGATCCTCTTAAACTTTTAGAAATGAAAGGTGTAGATCCTGTTTTGCGTAGCGGCCAAGTCCGTTGGTACAAACATCCTACGCCTGATTTTACTTATGTGGTAAGTTTAGATCCAAGTACTGGAACAGGTGGTGACAATGCCGCCATACAAATTTTAGAAGTACCTAGTATGACTCAGGTAGGAGAATGGTGTCATAATAAAACTCCTATAGAAGGACAAATGAGAGTAGTTATGGAAATCCTTCATTATATCAGAGAGCAAACAGATGGTGCTATGACATATTGGACTGTAGAAAATAATGCCATAGGAGAAGCGGCTCTAGTTGTAATAAGAGACACAGGTGAAGAAAACTTCCCAGGTGAAATGTTGCATGAGCCTAAAAAAATACAGGGCAAAAAAGGAAGAAGAGGTTATCATACTACACATAAAAGCAAAATTGAATCCTGTCTTACACTTAAAAGACTTATAGAGCAAGATAAACTATTTTTAAAAAGTAAACCTATTGTAAGTGAATTAAAAAACTTTGTATCAAATGCTAATTCATTCAAAGCAAAACCAGGGCAAACAGATGACTTAGTAATGAGTATGGTGTTAGCCTTGCGTATGGTTGATTATATAAGCACATTTGAAGACGATGTTTACAATGCTGTAAGCAGTGGACTTGGTTGGAATAGTTTTGATGACGATGATGGTGATGATTATGATCAACCTTTACCAGTAATTTAAAAGAAAAAATATGGAATACAAAATACTACAACACACACCAAAAATTAAACTTTACCCTAAAAAATATCTTAGTATTGCTGGACAAAAAGTATTATGTCCTTATGGATATACAGAAGATCAAATTTTAAAAATTATTAAAAATAATGATTATATCAAGATTTTTAATTTAGATAATAAACCATTATATAAAGTACCTACAAATAAAATAGAAATTTATCAGCATAAAGATACTAATGTATATGCTTTTCCTATTTTAATTGCACCAAGAATATTCACTACAAAAATTTTAACAGAACAAGATACTTTTGACATACCTGAAGATGTGGTTTTAGATAATCAAAATAACAAATGTTTAATTATTTTAGATAATGTTTATGAGCATTCATATCCTTTACAAAACACTAAAAATAATGAATGTAGAATTTTTTACAATGTATTAGAAAATACAATTAAAAAATATAATTTAAATACTGAAAGTATGGTTTTAAATGTGAATAATTACAACCCGCCTAAAGTTTTAAATATAGATACTATAACATGTAACCTATCATTAGGTGTAGAATTTTACGACAATGATATGGAAAAGTATCATAAAAACACAAAAAATTTAGAAAATCCTCAGCACAGACCATTTAAATTAATTGCTACTAATAGCAGACCCAGAAAACACAGATGTGATTTTGCAGAATTTGTTTTTACAAATAATCTACTAGAAGATAATATTATATCTTTTAATAGTACAGAAAAAGATGTAAATGACTTTATTCCCAACAATAATTACACTTTTAAAAAAACTTTACCTTGGCATAATAAAATAGAAAATCCAAATGGAGAAACACAAAATATTAATACTTTGTGGACTTTTTTTATAGACAACAAACTTTATAATAAAGGGTATTGTGAGTTTGTTTATGAAACAGAGTTTGGACTTCAAGAAAGAGGAGGCATACTTACAGAAAAAATTAACAAGCCTCTAAAAAATTTATATCCATTTGTTATAGCAGGTACGTCAGGAAGTTTAGAAGTGTTAAAAAGTTATGGATTTAAAACATTTGATAAGTGGTGGGACGAAAGTTATGATACTATAGATGATCCTGAAGAAAAAACAGAAAAATTAAATAGTTTATTTTTAGAATTAAGCAATTGGAGTCATGATAAATGGTGTACAACACTTAAAGAAATGAGTACAATACTTACACAAAATTTTTATACATACTACAGAATACACACTAAGGCAGAATATCTTAAAGGCATTGAAAAATATGTAGATGACTTTGTAGCCAAAAACGATAAATAGTTGTATGGCAGTTAATTACGAAATAGTATCAGAAAAACTTTTTAACATACTCAAAGGATTTGGGTATAATGTAAGAAGTTATAATAAAGAAGGTGATTTAGTAATAAATCCTCAAGAAGCAACTCGTTTTGCTGTACAAGATCCTAATCTTTTAGCAAGATTGGACCTAGCAGAAAAAACAATTATGTTAGCAACAAGTGAGGATTTATCAGAAGAGCCTGTAAGAGATATGATTAAGGATTTAGCTCAAGATTATTTAATGAGTTTTGATTATAAAATTTTTAACAGAAAAATCAAACCCAAAGGCGAAGAAATGAACGTCAAAAAAAGTGCGGAGAAAGACATGGCAGATGTAATGGAGGCTAGTTTTAATAAACTTTCAGGCTCATCTAAGTCCAGTTATCAGGGAATAGATGAAGTCAAGATTGTTTTAAGACATAAAAAGGCTATAGATGAAGAAAAACGTGGTGCTAGAAGTAGAGATATCCACAGTATGTATATAAAACGTGGTCAGGAAATGTTTAAATTGCCTGAAAACAATTTAGCAATGGCAAGAGCTATGGCTAGACATATACATAATGGTGGTGAAACTTTTGATACAGTTGGACAAACTATTACAGAAATGGCTAAAGATTACAGACAACTCCGCGAGTTTGTAAGATATGTTAAAAATTCTAAATTAGTAAATGAAGATAATCAAGAGATTGTAGAACTGGCTGTGGAAAATATTCAGGAAATAAAAAGTTATTTTAAAAGATTACAAGGTGTAAAAAGTTACGCCAACGCAGTAGAAAGTTTAAACGATTACACTTCTGTAGAAGTACTTACAGATGATATAGATATTGAAAGTAAATTTACTGAAACACATTTTGATGACAAAGTTGCAAATGTTACAGATAATTTAAAAAATTTAATTAGCAGAAAGAAAAGTTTTGAAAGTTATATAACAAAAGCAGTTGAGTCAGAAAATTTTGCTGGACTAAAAGATAGTTTAACAGAAACAGATGTTATGGATTTCGAAAATCCTAACGCAAAACTTGGACACCAGGTAAGTATGTTAGGCCAAACAGCAAAAGATGAAAGACTATCAAATTATTTACAAAATTTGAGTAGCAAAGTTAGTAACGGTGGAAAACTTAGTCAGTTTGAATACGGAACTATAAAAAGTTGTTTATTAAGTGCTAATAACAATTCATATACAGAGTCAACACCTATGGATGTTGCAGAAGCATATGAAGTGTTTATCAGCCAATTTGCAGAGTAAAATCAGCATTTAAAGATAAATAAATTTGTTGGCCAGAAATGGCCAATAGTTGTAAAAAAGTACTTGACTTTTTTGCATCATGGCAATATAATTAAGGCAGAGTAATATGAAAGTATTACGAACATGGCATACATATAAGGAGAAACATTATGGCCTCATTAGCAGAAATAAGAGCAAAACTACAATCTATGGAATCCAAATCCGGCGGTAGTTCCCCAGCTCAAAGCGATAACGCAATTTACCCATTTTGGAATATAGACGAAGGAACAAGCACCTTGTTAAGGTTCTTACCTGACTCTGATCCAAATAACACGTTCTTTTGGGTAGAACGACAAATGATCAGACTTACATTCCCTGGAGTTGTAGGTGGCGATCAAAAACCAACAACTGTACAAGTACCTTGTATGGAAATGTTTGGTGAAAATTGTCCAGTATTAACTGAAGTTAGACCTTGGTTTAAAGATCCATCTTTAGAAGATATGGGCAGAAAGTATTGGAAAAAACGTTCTTACATTTTCCAAGGTTTCGTAAACGAAAATCCATTAAACGAAGAAGCACCTGAGAATCCAATTAGAAGATTTGTAATTGGTCCTCAAATTTTTAACATTATTAAATCAGCATTGATGGATCCAGAAATGGAAAACCTACCAACTGATTATGTTAATGGTACTGACTTCCGTTTAGCAAAAACAACTAAAGGACAATACGCAGATTATTCCACAAGTAAGTGGGCAAGAAAAGAAACAGCATTGACTGAAGAACAACTTGCGGCGATTGATACACATGGATTACATAATCTAAATGATTATCTTCCAGCAAAACCAAGTGAGGAAGG
>Ga0160423_10002709_pt1 | contig 14756 bp, 34 predicted proteins | sample CRUFie14St8metaG_FD_108191 | JGI IMG/M metagenome (GOLD analysis project Ga0160423, IMG submission 108191) | Marine microbial communities from the Costa Rica Dome - CRUD Field 142mm St8 metaG | ecosystem: Environmental > Aquatic > Marine > Oceanic > Photic zone | place: Costa Rica: the Eastern...
AATACAGCGAAACTAATTCGCAAATATGAACGAAGACTTAAACTGCTTAAATACTAATGTTTATACCAATTATCCTAGAACTTATAGCCACGATATTAGCATGGCTTTTTACTATTGGATTACTAACTTTAATTTTAGATGGAAGAAATTTATTTAGAAAGAATAGATGATGCCTATTGGTTTGATCTATGGGAGACAACAAGATTAGAAAAAGTGTACCCTTTCAAGGAAGGTGACACTTACTTCACTATTGAAGACGGAGAAGTTATAGAGTCCACTTGGGACTTTGTAAGTGAGGAGATTTTTGACGAGGATGTAAAGGGGAAACTCTCTTACTTCAAATCAAAAGAAGATGCAGCAGAATACTTAAAACAAACACACTAATATGGAAAAATTAGAATTGGATTATCACATCATCGCTGAGGATATTAACTGCGATGGAATCGAGGATATTAGGGAAAGACTTAACTACCTTATTGGAGAACTCGAATCGGCTAAACAATACCTCCCCTATAGGGGCGGTGGTAGCGAAATGGAGTATGCCATTGGAGATACTTGTAACCTTTTGAATACAATATATTTTAACATCAATTTAAAAATAAATAAGTAATGAAGATTAAAGTAAACAAAGAAGCATCCGACAAACGCTTTAACGAAGTAGTTGAAGAAATTATTAGAACGGCTGAGTTGACTGCACAAAATGGATTAGATAAATTTTACTACCCTTTAATTAGAGGAGAGGTATTTAGTTCTTTTGAAGTATGCGAAAAGGTAGAAGAACTTACTGAGGAAACGGTTTATTGCCCAATGTTCTATGATGATTCTATAATTTTTAGAATACGATAAATAATTAATAAAGAATGAAAGAGAAATTTTTAGCGTACTTATCAGTACAAGAAATTGGTTCATACAATATGTTTGATCCACGAGCAGTATTATTAGCCCAAGAATTTTGTGGCGAAACTATTACCACCCAAGATTGGGTTTACATGATGCGTAATTATTCAGAATTACATAAAGAGTATTGTCAATGAAAGTATTAGAATTATTTGCTGGTAGCCGTTCCATTGGTTCGGTTGCCGAGCAATTCGGTTGGGAAGTATTCTCAGTCGATATAGAGAACTTTGAGGGGATAGATTATGTTACAGATATCCTAGACTTTGATTTCAGTAAAGTCCCATTCATCCCCGACATAATTTGGGCATCGCCTCCTTGCACAACTTTTAGTGTAGCGAGTATCGGAAAGCATTGGAATAAAGACAGAACTCCTAAGACCGAGAAAGCAATACACGGCCTGGAGATTGTGAAAACTACCATTGGAATAATTAATCAATATCTATTGTTTAATCCTAATGTTATTTGGTACATAGAAAATCCAAGAGGTATGCTTAGAAAGGTAATTGACCTTCCTATAGAATCCAGAAAAACGATTACCTATTGTCAGTATGGAGATACTCGGATGAAGCCCACCGACATTTGGACGAACAATGACCGATGGCTACCACGCCCTATGTGCGCCAATGGGATGCCTTGTCACGAAGCCGCACCGAGAGGATCGAGGTCGGGTACTCAAGGACTGAAAGGGAACTACGAGAGAAGCAAGATACCCCCTCAGTTGTGTACGGATGTTTTACTATCTTGCAGTACTGAAATTCTACTATAATAGTATAAGGGTAGTCTTTAGGGACTACCCTTAATAATTATTATAGTATTATTATTTATTATTATTATATTAATATATATTATAATACCCTATGGAATTAACCGAGAGCAAATGGGGGGAGTTCTTCCCACTAAACAACCGCTTCATCTATTACTGCGCCAAGTACTATGGCTATGCCTTTCGCAATGATGATGTCGTAAACGATGCGAGATATTATTCTGTGATTAATCTAATGCGATATGTAGAAAACAACGGAAGCGTTTTTAAGGACGAGCCAGAAATGATTTCAATAGTAATGAGTTGCATACGTTACGGAATACTATCGGCATTCAGCGACAGAGACAACAGAAAGAAAACAATAGAGTCTAGACCTTTTTCTGATTTTATTACTAACTCAAATTGGGGATCTGATTCCAATGGAGAACTCAATATTGTAGAGCATAGTATGGCTAATTCTTTTCAGCAAGAAGATGAACATTTCAAAATCCTTTTGGGGATTCTGGTAGAACATGAATTATCAGAAATGCAGAACATGGTTCTTCAAGAATGTATGCTTGGAGAAAAAAGCTCTAAGCAGTTCGCACTAGAACATGAAATAACAGAAGGCTCTGTGAAAAACGCAAGGTTGACAATTAAAAGAAAGTTTAAAAAATTAATTAAAAAAGAAGATGAACAAGTTAGCAATTACAAAGAGTATGTACTACCAATTGAACGAGCAGTACGAGGAAATAACAGGAGTGAATCCAAATTGGAAAACGAGAAGAAAGAACGTAGTTATCTCAAGGCAATGTCTTTTCTATATTCTTAGAAAGAAATATGGATTAACGCTACAGACCATAGGTTGGTTAGCAGACAAGAACCATGCGACTGTGATCCATGCGTGCAAGGCAGTACAGAATATGTTGGATATAAAGGATGATTTGACTGTAGATAGTATCCAAGTATGGTCGAGTGTATTTCAGTCCGCCTTCGGCCCTATAGAGGGCAATACTAGAACATTCGTAAACAGAGTCAAGCGAATCGTAATGGAGAGCGGATTACCAGGAGGTGTTGTGAGCAACTTGTTGATATCTGTTGCCACAGAGTTGGAATGATGTTGTAATTAATCAGTAAATTAGCGAAGTAAGTTTAATTAAAAAGTTAGTAACTATGTCAAACTACAAGTTTAAAACCACCAACATCAAGGGTAAAGAGTATGTTGAGGTTAACGAAAGAATTAAGTTCTTCCGATTGGAAGGCAAGTACAAGGATTGGTGTCTCTGTAGTGAGATTATCCACCTTGATGAAAACAGTTGCGTTATCAAGGCAACAATCTGTGATGAAAGTGGCGTAACAAAAGCCACTGGTTTTGCACAAGAGGACAAGTCCTCTTCTTATATTAACAAGACAAGCTATGTGGAGAATTGTGAAACGAGTGCTTGGGGACGTGCATTGGCTAATCTTGGTATTGGTATTGATACTTCGATTGCAAGTAGTAACGAGGTTTCAATGGCAATCGCAAAACAAAATTCTGCGACTGCGCCTAAGAATACGCAGACTACTGCTCTCAAGGAATTAACCAATGAGGTAAAGGCTCGTATGATTGAAGCCGTTAAGGATGGCAAGAAGTCAGCAGTAGAGAATGCATTGGGTGGTTACAAGGTTACTAAGAAATTAAGAGAGGAAATTCTTAATGGATAACAAAATCCCTACGGGTATTAGACTAATTAATGGGGACTTCAAATTAGAGATTGTAAAGTCTGAAGATGGCCAAGACTTCTATTTAGTGTTTGATATCTGGGGCGAAGACATTTGCCCAATGACATTTGATCGCCACGAACTTGGCGAATTAATTTACAAACTAGAGGATTTGTTGTGAGTGATTTAGAGAAATTTAAAAGTGATGAAGCGTACTACGCTGACAAGGAATATCTGTCAAATAGTATGTTAAAATTATTAAGACAGTCTCCTACCAAATTTCATTTATTGAGACAAGGTAAGTGGTCTTATCCTTCAGCATCTTACTTTGATGTGGGTACTGCGCTTCACGCTTTGTTTCTCGAAGGCATTGATAAAACAATTCTCTGGCAAGGAACACGAAGAGGAAACGACTATAAGGAATTTAAGGCAGAGCATTCCGACAAGTTAATACTCCCCACAAAAGATTACGATACCGTACACAATATGCACGAGAAACTTCGTAAGCTTTCGGAAGTAGAGGACTTGATGGGAAGAGCATTTGAGCCGGAGGTTCCAGGAATTATAGAACACATAACATCAAGTTTCGCCAACATAAAATTAAAAGGAAAGGCAGATGCTTTGGTTTACAATGGAGATACTAATTATCTTGTAGACCTAAAGACAACTGCAAAATCTCTTAATGATTTTAAGAAGGGCGCAAGGTGGATGTTTTATAATCAACAAGCCTACCTTTATAGTAAAATCTTTGGAGTAGATGATTTTTATTTTTTGGTTATAGAAAAAGAGTTTCCATACGAGGTAGGAATCTTTAAAGCATCAGATGAATTTCTTTCCAGTGGGGAATGGGAGTTTAATAAAAGCATAGAGATGTATGAGAATCTTTTTCTCAACCAAGAGTTTCACCCTTACAATGTAAGATATGACCAACTTTAATAAGTTAGAAAACGTATGTTTACACGCTTGTGCTTCAGCAAGTGGGATAAATATAATTGACATCCTTGGCACAAAGAAAGACAAGGAAACTGTTATGGCAAGAGCATTGGCTTGTACGGTTCTAAGCAATTGGGGTTTCGGTATTCGACAGATTTCCAGAATCACGAACACCGATCCTAAAGGCGTGAGCGTTTACATCCAAGGCAACGATAACAGGATGGCTAACAAAAGATACTTGCGAGCATATGGAAAAGCCATGGAGTATATCCGTGACTATGAAAAACACTCGGAAGAATCCTTACAAGAAAAGATAGATACTATCTATTCAAAGTACTTAGACCTAGAAGGAAAGTACAATCACTTAAAAGAATTATTAACCTCTGATTAAATTTAAAAAAAATGACAGACAAGGTTTTCGTAGGTAAGACTACAGTAGTGAACACAAAGTTCGGACAAATTGTAAAGGTGGCTTTCGGCCCTCAAGACTTTGAGGTGTTGACAAACGCTAAGAATGACAAGGGTTGGGTAAACCTAGAAATTAAAGATAAACGTGATGGTGGCAAGTACATCCAGTTGCAAGGGGAAATGCAACCAAAGGCAGCTGCCGTTAACGATACCGATTCAGATCTTCCATTCTGATTTTTTTCATGTAGTTTAAGTATTATGGTAGTAGGGGGGCATCGCCCCCCTTCTTTAACTTAAAACGAAAAAAGATGAAAGAAGAGAAAGGGCCATTAGATGAACACTTCGACATCAATCCGAATAGCGCACCACTATCGGAAGATGAAGGCCAAATGATTTATGATGTTGGTGTAAGGCTTTCCTGGAAAGTAAAGAAAGGTAACGGATATTCTAATATGCACAAAGGCACTGCATCGCATCCGTTTCAGTTTGTAACTAGAGCAAAGTCTATTGACCACATTAACCGAAGCCCAGAGATGATTGCCAAGATAATGGCATACAATGGACTCACAGGGAAAAAGGTTTATGACTTCTATTTAAGCGAAGAGTTTTATAGAAAAGAAATTAGCAGAAGTTTTCAACACAAAGAATCACAATATGTAAAAGAATTTGGAGAATGAGCATGAGTAAGTTTGTATATACCGCAGAAGAATTAAAGGGCAATTTAAATTCTCTGAGAAACGAAGGTATTAAGAAAGGGGCTTGGACAGGATTTGATTCCTTGTTTGACAAGTACTCTATGAAAAAAGGCAGCACCACATACATATATGCTGGGGCGCACCAAGGAAAGAGTCAGTTCGGATTCGAGCTGATGATGAACCTCGCACAATATAGTGGGTGGAAGTGGGCAGTATATTCGCCTGAGACAGGATCGCCTACCGAGGTATTCGCAGAATTAATGTGGGTGTATTTGCGTAAGCCTTTCCTCATTAATGACACAATGACTGCAACAGATGAAGAGACAGAGAAGGCTTTTGAATTTATCAATAAGCACTTCTTTATTATTGATAGTGGTCTGCAAGACATTTCTATTGAAGGGTACTATACTGCTGTAGAGGAAATAGAACAGACACACTTCTTAAAAATAGATGGTTGCTTTGTCGATCCATTCACGGAAATTAAGACAGATGTAACAAGTGGGGTGCGTGATGATATAGCCATTGGGCAAATCCTTACTCGCATCCGTAAGCACTCAAGCGACAAGGACTACCACACTATCGTTACTGTACACACTAAACACCAACAAGCCAAGTACAAGAACGGTGTGCCGTATGTGGACAAGCCCACGATGAATGACATTGCCGGGGGGATGCAATGGTCCAGGAAAGGGATGATGGTCATTAACGTATGGCGATGCCCCTTTGGACTCGAAGACTCCAATGGCGTGCCGTATGAGCCCAACCAAGTAGAGGTCACCGTAGTAAAGGCGAAGCCCAAGATTGTTGGTAAGTTGGGGAAAGTTACCTTATATTACGACAAATTAAAGAACAGATATTATGAGTACAACAAAAGCGGAGAAAAGCAATACGCCTATCCACAGTCTAATTCTTGATCGTAAGAAAGCCTTTGCCAATTTGGTGAGGGCTTACTTGCGTTTCAATGTTAGCGATGCTTTAAACATAGTTGTTGAGAAAGATGGGGGGATTTCCATCAACGGAAACTACTATAAGTTTGATGTATCGGATTATACTGGTTGTACAGAAAATTATATATTCTTTAACCCATCATCAGGAAGGTTAGTTATCCAAGGAAAAAATGTTAGTAAAGTCTACAAATTAGAAGTTGACTTATTAGATAATAATGATTAGATTAGTATTATGGAAACTAGAGATTTAATTATTGAAGTTTCTGCGGAAGTTACTAACTTGCTCTTAGAGAAGAATGCTGCCTACGGGGACTCAGCCCTAAACCCCGTAGGTATCTTCTCGAAGGGAAACGCAGTTGAGAGTTTATGTGCTAGGATTGATGATAAGCTTATGCGCATAAAAAGTCGGGGCATTACAGATGAAACCGAGGACACCGTGCAAGATTTGATAGGATACTTAATCCTACTAAAGATTGCGATAAACCAAGAACCATGAGTAAGTATGCCGCTAGAAAATTCGTTCAAGAATCTTATGACACTAATGATGCGTATGGCAAAGCGATTGTTATCGCTTGGCTAAAAGCCCAAGACTGGGTAGAAGACGTTATAGAAGAAGAGGACTACGGTGTAGACATTGAAGTCGTAGACTTCCAAGGTCGATCCACTTTTATAGAAGCTGAGGTAAAGGGGAACTACCCCTGGACTGACGAGGAATCCTTTCCTTTCGACACAGTATCTTTCTTAGGTAGAAAGAAAAAGTGGGAGGGCAAGGGTTTTTATTATGTGCTAGTTTGTGCAGAAACACAAGCAATGTGTATAGCTCACTCTTCTGAAATATTCAAGGAAGAATTTAGAGAAGTTCGTAGAATAAACACAGGACATAGACAGGGCCTTGATGCTTTTTATCGTGTGCCTAAAAACCTATGCAGATGGATAGCTCCCCCTACCAAGTAGATAAGGATTGGTTTACCAAGATAGAGCTTACACTACCAAAGCCCCCTAGCCTGAACAAAATTTACGCTGGGGGTCATTGGGCTATAAGAAAAAAATATAAAGATGAATATAAAAAAGAGTGTCTCAAGGCGTTGGAAGAATATGATAGATTCACTTGCGAAGAAATCTACATTACCATTTCGTATAATAGCCGTCTTGATATTGATAATGGGATTCTTGTATCAAAGTTTCTTGCTGATACCCTTGTTTCTGAAGGTGTTATACCAGATGATAACCCGAAGTATTACAAGAGTGTTTCGATAAGATATGACGAAACTCTTGACAAGAACACCTATATATGTAAAGTATATTGTAAAAACTTAATATATGAGCAAGATGAATAATAGTAACTACCACACTTGTAAATTAAAAAGAGAACAGATTGACAATCTATTAAGGGAGATGGCCACTCTGTTTACCAATTTAGGAACAGACTCTACTCTGGAAGAGATACAGTCGGCTTACAAGAAGGAGAACGAACTCATTGATAAGATTGCCGAACTCGATCCAGACAAGGCTCTATCAATAAGACCGTATGCCACTTGATGAAACATATAATGAAATCACTTCAGCAGAAGCAGACTTCCTTATATCTTTATATGAACACATTAGAGAACTAATACTCAATGATGAAAAAGTCACACTTGTTCGTTTGGGTTATGAACTCAACATTAAGTCCGAAGAACTTTCAGACTACCTCTTTGATATCGTGAGAATCGTAGACCATATTGAAAACGAAGTACGACAAAAAGATAATTGAGCAAGAAGCAAAAGAATCTAAAATACAAGGTTATATTACCCAAGACCTCGGCAAGTTTATTCTTGACCGAGCAAAAGAGATTTCGGGATTTGCTTTTGTAACAAATGGCAACAAGGAGCTACAGCAATCCTTGGTTGATGAAGCTGTTATGCGTGTATGCGAAAAGTTTCTACACTACTACAAGCCAGACCGATCCGCAGCGAACTTAATTATTTCGATGATTTACTCAACCATGACAAATAAAATTATATCTTTGAAATGGCGAGATGTCTATGGTCAAAAAATCAAAGGGCATATGATAGTAATAGAAAATGGAGAAGTGAAAAGAAAACTTATTCGCTATATCCGTGATGATTATACAAGTAGAAAATTATGATACAGATATATAATGACTGGTTTTTGGTAAGTGGTTTGGGATTTTTATTCTCTTACCTTTTTGTATTTGAACCTTACGGCTGGTTCATAGAACGTATTGCGCCTTATAAGCCATTTAACTGCGTTCTCTGCTTATCTTTTTGGGTGAGTGGTGTGGTTTATTATTATTTAGAAATGAACGTCTTATTTGCCATTTATACGGCTCTAATTGCAGAACTCACATATAGAAAATTGGTTCAATGAAAAATGTAAATTATAAAAGCGAGTGGCTCTTCTTGTATTGGGACGAGCCTGTATTTACTAATTCTAAAAACCAAGAGGACGATGCCAATTCCAACTCCAAACCCCCAGGAGAATAGACAACAATTTCTATCAAGATGTATGCAAGATGATAAACTACAAATAGAGTACCCAGACTCTTCACAGAGATTAGGGGTTTGTTATAGCGCATGGAATGCAGAAGCCAAAAAAACTAAATGATTTATGAACGACACAGACTTCGGATTTGAAAATGACTTCCAGGATTTTATCGACCAATTGGAAAGCTCGGAAAAGAACGATAACGCTCAATGCTCCATTGATAATCCAGAATGTGAAAGCTGTAGTGGATAATGAAGAACCCATTGAAGAAATTAATGAATGCTGGTGTAACGGAAACTGTCAATGCAGTCGCTAATGTAGTAGACAGATTTGTTGCAACACCAGAAGAAAAGGAAGAGATTAGACAGAGCATAGAGAACGAAATCTCTGCTCGTTGGAAATCTGATATGTCCTCTGACTCTTGGCTATCCAAGAATGTGCGACCTTTGACACTTGCTACCGTAATGGTATTCCTAATACTAATGACTTTCTTTGAAGGATTTGGTATTAGTAATGTAGATGAAAAGTGGATAGGTTTATGGGAAGTGGTAAGCATCACGGTGATCGGAGGATACTTCGCAGTAAGAACCGTGGACAAAAGAACCAAAATAAAATAAGATGGTGTGAGTACGCACCAATCGAATGCAACTGCACAAATGTGTGCAAAGAAAAAAGAGGGGCTTAGTCCCTCTTTTCTTTTTCTGCGTCTTTATATCCTCTTTCGTATTCCATTCTTTTCTCTAGAACATAGACTCTGTTTTCTATTTCATCTAGCATAATTATCTTTTTATCTAGCCTTTCGTGTACAGTAGTCAGTTCGTTTTTAAGGGATGAAAACTCAGCGTAAATACCACCAGCTGCAAACACGGCAGCAAGTAGCCATATAATCATCGACCAATTCTCTTTCAATATAGATTTATTCTCCTGGCTCATCACCATTCTTTTTGTTCATGTAGTACCATCGTTGCAAAGTGTATCCTATGGAAACAACAAGCAACACAACTTTTAATGCAATCTCTACTTGCGTTATGCTTATACCAAGTGTGGTAGCATTTAACAACAATACTTTCAAATCAGAATGGTTCATTAGGCTTCAGTTGCTGCGAGAAGTTGCAATCCAGTATCACCAAAGTATGAAAATGTAATTGCAAGATTTCCTGTTAATTGATGTGTACCACCAGCAACGTTTACGTTGTTACCGTTCAAGTCTTCATATTGAACTCTAAGGCCACCAGTACCGCTACAGCTAATAGTTACATAAACTGTGATGATACCATAACTTGTAGTACCTAAAACAGCAGTACTTCCTCTAAAAATAAAGTCTGTATCACTAGCAACAGTTCTAGCCAAGACTATTTTCTCAGCACCATTTCGCAAACTATATGAACTTGCAGTATCTGTATTAATAGTGCCTCCTTGATAAGCAACAATATTGTCTTCCTCATGCAAAGAAGATAGGTTTATCGATCCGGAAAAAGCATTTCCAGTAGCTGTAAAGTCTAAAGAGTTCCCACTTAACTGAACATTGCTAATATAGTCTGTACTACCTCCCCCTCCGGAACCTAGAGAAAATAGCGTTTCGCTCATATCTCCATTTGCTCTTTTTATATGAGTCGTGTGGTTGTCCTCATGAAACTCAATAGAGTACACACCTTGCTCTCCAACAACAGAATTGGTAATATTTACTAGTTTTTTATTTTGCATTTTCTAAACTATTAGAATGGTTTGTATTTTGTAATACGGTTATGCCCCTTGTATGCTACAAGAGCCTCTTTACGGTTTTCTTCTTCAGAAACATAGCTAACGTGAATCCAAGCTGGTTCCTCGTCATTACCAAACTCCCAAATCAATTGATCATAATTTAAAAAATCTTTGATGTAGTGAAAGATTTCTGCGTTAGTAATCTTTCCAAAGTAGTGTGCATCTAGGTCTAAAGCTTGACCCTTGCAATGTTGTGACGTAGGACTTCCGTGAATAATATCATTAAGAGCTTGTCCACGAAATCCACTAGTCACCATAATAGGAACACCAAAGTGTTTTCTCAACGGTTGAAATACATTTTCTGCAATAGTTACAAGATTTGCTAATTGCTTTTCGTTTGGTTCATTCTTTAATCCAAACTTAATAGCAGTTGCAGACTTAACTACTTCTGCAAGCGAAAGGTTTTTAGTTAGCATCATAATTCTTCGCAATCTTTATTATCTACTAATTCGGTAGAAGGATAGTATATAGAACTGTTGTAAACCTCTGACTCATTAAACAAATCTCCAGTACATCCATCTGCTGTAGCGATGGCTTTTATAGCGGATGTGTTTGTTACGAAATCAGCAATTCTCCTATTGATGTATCCCACCTTGCTGTCAATCTGTGTAGCAAGCGCATCAATAACATATTGGTCACGAACTTTTTCTTCGTTCTTCGTATTAGCCGCTTGCGTTCTTAGCAAGGTAATTGCAGCCTTTGCAGAGTACATAGCAAGCGTGTACTTTATAAGTTTAAACAGCGTAATTTCATCAGCTGTTAATGTCTGTTGGTCTACACCATCCTCAATGTGTTCGTAAAGGCAAGTACCTAATAGGTCTTGAATAGAGGTGTATTGTTCTAGTTGAATAAGAGACAACAAGGCAGCACGATCCAATCTCTTCGGCAGAGGAAAGTTCTGATACAAGTAGTTGTCATCTATAAAAATTACCTTAACCATTTGCTATATCTTCTGTGTTAGCACCCTTGATGCTTTCAAGGTTAATCTCTTCTTCAACAATGCCGAGTTCCATTTGGTCGTACTTTACAGTAGACAAGATTCTGTTTATACCGCCTAGGATAATCTCCCTGTTAGGTAGAGTTTCAGTAGCTCTAAAAATTTGGTATGCGGTAACAAGCTCATTCCCCGTTCCGCCAAGCTTACCCGAAACCATAACACCAAATAGAGTAGGGCTAGTAATATTATGAGCAGTAAGAATTTTAGCATCGTTTAGGCGTGAGAGGACATCTACGGTTTTATCTAAGTTAGCGATATCTAACGGAGTAAACTTAGGTGCATCCTCTTCTTTTTTAACCCAAGACACTACGAAGTTATCCGCTTCAGGGCCAATAAAAGATTGCTTAAAGTTTTTGTATTCAGCTGCTTTTTGTTCATTAGACATATTCCTACCAATGAATGTAGCAAGAACCTTTGGCGAGAATCCATTCTCAGCAGAGTTTTTAATGTGCTTACCAAAGGCAAAGTCTGACTCTATATAGTGAAATGCAGAAATGTAATTAGGCACACCATAGTATGGATTGCCACTATATGGGTTGGGTATGTAAAGTACAGCTTCTGTACCGCTTTTGTCAAACTTGTCAAATGCCTTTACTTTTCTAGGCTCATTGTGTTGTACAGAGTTTGCACCATATCCGAATGATCTACGGATAATGTAGTGAGTTACATCCCCCTTTTCGTTAGGCTCGGCAGCTCTAACGCCCTTAACATCTAGAGACTTTAGCTCTAGAATCTTTGTTTTGCCTCTGTTCCAGCGGATGTGGAACGCAGCAGCACCTTTTGATTCGTATTGAAATGCAGCGTGTAGGATTACATCGTACATTCCCTTATTGGCACCAGCACAATTGTTTAGGAAGACACGAAGCTCTTGCTGTGCCTTCTTTGTATTCAAGAAATCTGTGTTAAAGCTGATATCTTTACCAGCAATCATCTTTGCTTTCTTTGTCAAGATGCCAGAATGCACTGGAGATTGTCTTAGCATCTTCTCTAAAATCACTGGGAAGTCATCATTTACACCAAACTTGATGTAGTTCCCCTCTAGTGTATGCCCCAATTTGTAACGACCATTTAGGTCTACAATTGAGTTTTCAAGCTCATTAGTAGATACAGTAGATTCTGTGGCTTGAACGTTGGTTACAGATGAAAAAAATTCTGTTATGTTATCTAATAATCCCATTACTATAATCTACAATATTAATAAGCTGAGAACTTTACTGTATCGCCATAAACCTGATCAACACTTGTGCTGCCGTTAGAATCTTGATATGTTTCTACTATACAAGAATACTGTGTTTTTGTATTTCCATTAACGAGGGTGAGGTAATATTCCCCACCCTCTAAGTTAAAGGACAATAAATCAATGTTTATTTTGATAAAGTCTCTACAAGCAGAAAATCCTCCTTGGACTATGAGGTTATCTATCTGCAATACTTCATCCCCGACTACTTTAGTTAAAATAACACTAAAGTCATTAATAACATAATCAATGCTATTAACGAAAGATATCGTGTTTACAGTATTGTTAATTAACCTCTTCATTGCTTGTTTATATAATTTACATAAATTAAGCTGATTCTCTGATTTCACCAGTCTGTATATCAACCTCTACAGACCCGTATTTCTTCTCAAGATCATCGCTTAATTTTGTCCAAGTTTCTCGTGCTTGGTTAAGTTCAAATGACGCTCTGTCTTTTGCTACAGTAGCATCAATAATAATTTTTTCTAATTCACGAACAAGTTGCACGGTTGACTGCATTTTTTCGTGTTCTTTTTTTGTGATTTTTTTAGCTTTTGCCATAATAAAAATTAACTAGTTATACAACAAATATAACGATTAACCTTGACCCCTGTAAAGTTTTTTGTAGTTTTTAGAGCCTTTTGTTTTAGATGTCTTGCTCTTGGCATGGACACCAGGTCTTTTCTTAGATGCCTTTTTTATATATGCAGATAATTTAATTTTTGCCATTTTCTTCTATATATTGTTCACATTCTTCTACTGTCCCATAAAACTCTGGGATACCATCGTGTAGCACTTCAAACACAGTTGCCTCTTCATCGTATGGTGAAATCTCGTAAGCCATTAGTATGCAGTTATTGTTCCGTTAACTATTGTATTAGTGTACTTGCTGTTGCTGTCATTTGCATTGTTGTTGTCAAATGTCCACTCAGTAATCAAACCGCTTGATACGGTCTGCGAAGAGTCTGCAATCGTTCCGCTATTGTACAAGGTTGTTACTTCGCTTGAGGACAACACCTTGTTGTATATCTTAATTTCATCGTAGTCTAATGTACAGTTACCAGCTGAATTTGTCGCTTGAAGGTTTTCTCCAATTCTACCTTTTGTCGCATCTATGGCAGTCCTTGTGCCGTTATTTGAATTAGCCGTTGTGGTACATTCACTTGCGTTCCAATACAATTTAAACGCACCAGCACCCGTTGATTGAGAAGCATCATAAGTTACTGTAAGCATACAAAAGTTCTGACTATTTACATTACCTCTTGAGGTACTTGCCCACCCAGTGCTACTGCTTGATATCCCTGTAACACCTGAGTTGTCATGCAATGCAAACTGTCTATCAAAGTTTACGCTGTTAGTTCTTACACGGCATATAATCCTATTTAGGTTTGCACTATAGGATATCATAATTCTATTATTACCATTCGCATTGGTGTTACCAAAATTAATTATAAGTTGATTTTGCTTACTCCCAGTGTGCCTTACCCAAAATGAGAACGATAAGTCTTGTGTACTATTTATACTGAATGGTGCTGTTGAGGTTGTGCAGTCTATGTAATCACCCGTACCATCGTTTTGATAGTATCTACTGTTTGTATAAGAGCTTGCATCGTGGTCATAACTGTACCATTCGCTTATGGCATGGGGTGCTGCATCATCAGGAAAACTTGCGCTTGCAGTATTAATAGCTTCATACCCACCTTCTACGGCAGTAGTAATGCTAAGTTCACCGCTAGGATCTTGGTTTAACTCAGTTGCTATTTCAGAGAAACTTATCTGTCCACTACTCTGTAACGCCATATTATTTATTCTCTAATTTAACGATGCGCTCTTCTAGCTGAGATATAATATCTTGCTGCTCCTTTACAGCTTCTACTAACAAAGCGGTAATGTTGCCGTATGCTACAGAATGTATTCCATCTTCGTTCTCGTGAACTACCTCTGGTAATA